>SDBT01001059.1_pt1 | contig 47009 bp, 41 predicted proteins | sample 2277101 | NCBI WGS metagenome assembly SDBT01 (sample SAMN10404973, study PRJNA504765) | marine sediment metagenome | isolation source: marine sediment core GS10_PC15, 103 cmbsf | place: Arctic Ocean: Southern Knipovich Ridge | collected 2010 | reverse complement strand
AACTGTCGCCGGGGAGCGGCGATGAAAAGGTAACAGCAACCCCGCCCAGAGGACGGTTTCGAAATACAAAATAATTACAAGCAACCGTCGCCGCAAAGCGGCGATGAAAAGGTAACAGCAACCCCGCCCAGAGGACGGTTTCGAAATACAAAATAATTAACAGCAACCGTCGCCCTTTGAGGGCGATAAAAGGTAAGAGCAACCCCGCCCAGAGGACGGTTTCGAAATGTGAAATAATTAAAAGCAACTGTCGCCGGGGAGCGGCGATGAAAATATAGGGCGACCACAAGGGTCGCCCCTACAAACACCTATCCACGGTCAAGCAAAGCTTGGCCGTGCCACCCATGTTGGGTGCGGGATGAAAAGGTAACAGCAACCCCGCCCAGAGGACGGGGCTAAATGAATTTGATGCCCGGCTTTGCCGGGCGGTTTTTTTATTTTTTTTTGTGGTTTGTTGGTTTGAATGTTGTTATTGTTTTTTTATGGCGAAGACATTAGGGTATATGATTACCTGGACAACATACGGTACGTGGCTGCAAGGTGATGAAAAAGGGTGGGTTAAAGATGGGGAAGTATTAAAGAAAAATGAACAGTTGCGGCGGGATAATGAACAGAGATTGATTAAAGACGCAGTGCGGTTGAGTGCAAATGAAAAAAAACCGTTGAAACTGCAATAAGAAAAGAAGCGGAAAAAAATGATATCACTCTGGAAGCATTGGCGGTTTGCTCGAATCATGTTCATGTTGTTGTCGGGTATCGTGAGCAAAGTATAGGAGAAGTCGTCGGTCGATTTAAGAACGCAGGCAGAGTTGCATTAAAGAATGCCGGTATTGAAGGAAGGATATGGACAAAAGGGTATGATAAACGATTTTGCTACGATGAAGATGCTTTGAAGAATCGAATCGAATATGTTAATGAGCATGATGATTGATTATTTGTGACAGCGCGGTGGTGGTTAGACTTTCTCTGGGGTGGGTTTTGCCGGTTTTTTCGCAGGAGCGACAGACTTGACAGGAATCTTTTCCTTTATGATCGTGCGGTGCTTCCTTGCGAAAAGAGGTGTCTCATCTTCCCGCTTGCGTTTTGCGGAGTAGCTTTCCACTATTGACAAAAGGCTCAGCAGGAAACAAACCATACTTTCTGCGCCCTGGTTAAGGTTTACGCCGCCTCTCTGGAGACCGTCATAACATCCCTTTGTCCTGAAATCATATACCGGTATGTGAATGTCATTTTGTCCGAGGAACCAGTCGAAGGCCTTCTTCTGCAATTTTAGCAAACTCGAGTCACTTGTGGCCTTGTATGCGGCCTCAAGCATCATTATCGTACTTGCAACCTCTATCGGCTGTTGGTCAAAATTAGCCTTGTTCTGGCCTCGCCGGTACCATCCCTTGCACCCGACAAAACTAAAATGCTCACCATTAAATATATTATCGAGCAGGAACCTGGATGAGAGCTTAGCAATATCCAGGTATCTTTCTTCACCGGTAGCGCTGGCAGCTACGAACATGGCATTTGGCAAAACGGCGTTATCGTAGCTCAACACATCCTCAAACCAGTTCCAGGATTCCCGGCTGTGTGTTTCAAACTGTACGGCGATATCGTCGGCGGCCATCGCGAGATATCGTTTGATATCGCTGGCACCGGGGAAATGCTTGAGGTATTCGGCCATACCGAATATCGAATATGCCTTTCCGCGTGCATAAAGGGTCGGCACGTGTTTGACACTCCTGTCGAAACAGTCCTTGATGATAGAAAGATACTTTGGCAGCGGCGGTTTTGCCATTATCGTACCAAATGCCCATAGCGACCTTCCGAGAGCATCGTGTACTGGTTCACTGGGCCGCCAGGTCCTGTCGAAATTCATAAAGTTTTTGATTGTACCGTTCGGGCTTTGCGAATGGCAGATAAACGACAGGTAAATATCGAAGAGGCGAAGCGCCTCGGGTTCTGAGTATTGGGCATAATACTTTGCCATGGCAATCGCGGCGCGTGCGTTATCATCGGTACAGTAGCCGTGCCGACGGTCTGGAATGGTAAATATGGCGTGCTGATATAGTCCGGTATCGTCAGTCAGCCTCTGCAGGTGGTCAAGTGGCGGCTCCGGAAGGTCCAGAATAGAAACGGCATCTTCAGCGGCCTTTGTCGGTGTAACTCCAACATAAACAGGCAGTCGCTTGGCATTAAACATCTTCCAGTACTGCTTGCCTATCATCGGCCATGTTATACCCCTGCCATAGTCATATGCCTTGCGTCTAAGGGAATAAAACTTCGAGTCGTCATTGATTAATTGTATCATCGCCTCAGCCAGGCGATCGGGACTGTTAAACTCGACTATCTTTCCCCTTCCGTCAGCCAAAAGTTCCTCAGCGGCCCAGTATGGCGTTGATACCACCGCCTTTCCCGCTCCAACGGCAAAAGCAAGGGTTCCGCTGGTTAACTGCTCACGGTTGACATAGGGAGTTACATAAAGATCCGCTGCACAAAGGAAGTTGTGCAGTTTTTCATCGTTTACGAACTGGTTGTGGAAGATGACATTGTCTTCCAGAGCAAGCTGTTTTACTATTCTCTGAAGACTGAATCGATACTCTTCTCCATCATGACGAAGTACATCCGGATGGGTGGTTCCGAGAATAATATATAGAACCGTCGGGTCGGCCTTTACAATCGCAGGGAGCGCATGGAGCATAGTTTCTATGCCCTTGTTTCTATTCAAGAGGCCGAAAGTGAGGATGGTTCTTCGCCCGTCCATTCCGAACTTATGCTTGTAGTAACTTGAATCGACAAACGGCAAATCCGGAATACCGTGGGGGATAAGTTCTATCTTCCGTTCATCAGCTTCATAGATATCCCTGAGCATATCCACCCCTCGTTCGTTCATCACAATGACCTTATGCGACAGTTCGCAGACATCCACCATTGAACGGTAGTAATTCTCGTCAGGCCCTTCAAGAACAGTATGAAGCGTTGTGATTATAGGGGCATTTATCTTACGAAGAAGAAGGCTGAGGTGCGAGCCGGCTTCTCCGCCAAAAAGACCAAATTCATGCTGGACAGAGACTAAATCGACATGGCTGAAGTTGATATAATCCGCCGCGGAAATGTAATCGTTCTTAACATTCCTGCGAATCTCAAACTTGACAGGGTCGGGATACTGCAAATTTCCACTGGCATGTATCGCCGTTACTAATGGTTCAAAACCGCCACCAGCCGCCGCCTGAACATTTCTAATCAGGTCAGATGTGAAAGTAGCAATTCCACATCTTCGCGGTAAGTAAGACGATATAAATGCTACCTTCTTAGCGGGGTTTTTGGCCATCAATCATTGCCTCCTTGCCTTTAATACATGTGAGCAGTTACATACCGTAGAACTTGATGTTACACGCTGGGCAAGATGGTGTCAAGTTATTTTTATATTATATTTGCGTATTTGTACTTGTTCTTCTCGCTCAAGGGCCAAAATATCTGCACCGCATTAGATGTTCCGAAACAAACAGATTGACTTTTGTCGCCTTCTTGCCACTGAAAATTACTCAAAAATTTTTATTTTGGGCTTGACTGTCAAGGAGTTATGTATACAATACTATTTTCGTAGGAATATAGGAGTAACAAATATGAAGCTGTCAATGAGAAGTAGGTACGGTTTTCGGGCAATTCTTGAAATAGCCGCCGAAAACAAAAAAAAACCTGTTCAAATCAAAAATATTGCCAAGCGTCAGGATATTTCAATCAAATATCTCGAACAAATTGTAGGCACTTTGAAAACCGCAGATCTCGTTTGCAGTACCCGCGGGCCCAAAGGAGGGTACCTTCTGACAAGACCGGCTTCTGAAATAAAGCTGAGCGAGGTCTTTCTTGCACTTGAGGGGTCTCCGATCTCGGTCGAATGCCTCCAGCACCCGCAACACTGCCCTCGATGCAAGGACTGTGTAACAAGGGTTCTGTGGATGGAGATGCAGGATGCGATGCTTGGAGTACTCGAATCTAAAACTCTGCAGGATATAGTTGACAAATTGGGCAAAAACAACGACAATGTTAGTTATCAAATTTAAGGAATAAGTGTAATGGCAACAAAGATATTTGAAGATATAACTGCTACCGTTGGGTCGACGCCGATGGTCAGGATAAATAAACTCGGGTCAAGCAAAGCCGTGATATTGGCAAAACTTGAATCTTTCAATCCCTGCGGCAGCGTCAAAGACCGTATTGCAGTTTCAATGATTGCCGCCGCACATGATGCAGGCAAGATACAGCCCGGCAGCCTCATCATTGAACCGACGAGTGGAAATACCGGTATCGGTCTTGCCTTCGTATGTGCAGCAAAGGGGTACAAACTCATTCTCACTATGCCTGAGTCGATGAGTATCGAACGGCGGAAACTACTGGAAATTTTAGGCGCTCTGATAGTTCTGACCCCAGCCGAGCTTGGAATGACCGGGGCCATCAATGAGGCGAAGGAACTACTGGAAAAGACACCCGGTGCCTTTATGCCGCAACAGTTTGAAAACCCGGCCAACCCGGAAATCCACAGGCGCACCACGGCCGAAGAGATATGGTCCGATACGGATGGCGGGATCGATATTTTAGTTGTTGGTATCGGCACCGGCGGAACGATAACAGGCTGCGGGCAGGTGCTAAAACAAAAGAATCCGAAGATAAAGGTCGTCGCAATTGAGCCTGCAAGCTCTGCAATACTCTCCGGCGAAAAACCCGGCCCACATAAGATTCAGGGAATTGGTGCGGGATTTGTGCCGGCTGTTCTGGATATGGATATCGTTGATGAGATACACACGGTTACAAACGAAAAAGCCCTTGAGGGAGCCAGGCTACTGGCCGTAAAGGAAGGGATACTGGCAGGGATAAGCTCTGGTGCAGCTATCCACACCGCTATCGAAATATCTAAAGACGCAAAAAACAAGGGAAAAACGATTGTCGTCATCCTGCCGGATACGGGAGAGCGATATATATCAACGGAAATGTATGAAAAATAAGGCAGTAGGCAGTAGGCAGTAGGCAAGGATAATTTTGAATCTTTAATTCTTAATTTTGAATTATGGCAAAATCGGAAAACAATAAGGAAACGGAAAAACTTGTCAGTGACATTCTTGCCACTTATGACGGCGATTCCGGTATTAACTTCATCGACCTGACGAATCTTCCCATTCGTGAATCGATACTCAATATCCTCGATCTGATTATGGAACTGCTCTTTCCCGGCTATACGGGCAAAAAGAATGTAACCCGCGGTAATATCGGTTTTGTGGTCGGTGAGATTCTCTGCCAGATACGGGAGGAACTCAGCGAACAGGCCGAACGATCGTTCCGTCATAACTGTACCAGCAAAGACTGCGCCGATTGCGACTGCCATGAAATGGCCCTTAAGACAACCGAGCATCTGTTAGGTAAACTTCCTGATATACGCGGTCTGCTCAAGGAAGATGTCGGTGCGGCATACGACGGCGATCCGGCGGCGAAATCTTTTCAGGAAATAGTGATAAGCTATCCGTACATAACGGCTATCGCAACACATCGCATAGCACACGAACTCTATCTTCAGAATGTTCCGCTGATACCGAGGATAATGAGCGAGAGCGCACACGCCAGAACGGGAATCGATATTCACCCCGGCGCAAAGATTGGTAAACGGTTCTTTATTGACCACGGAACCGGGGTGGTAATCGGCGAAACGAGCATTATCGGTGAAAATGTAAAGCTGTATCAGGGAGTTACACTCGGAGCGATGAGCTTTTCTAAAGACGAACGCGGCAGGATAATAAAGGGCAGCAAACGACATCCGACAATTGAAGATGATGTAACTATCTATGCCGAAGCGACGATACTCGGTAATATAACCATAGGCTCCGGCGCTGTTATCGGTGGTAATGTATGGCTTCAGAAGTCGGTTGAGCCAGGGGTTATTGTTGCCATATCGAAACCCGATTCACACAATAAGCATGTGAAACCATAGGAAGTTGAAAGTTTAAAGCTGAAAGTGTAAAGCCAAAGCTCAAAACTAAAAATGTAATCATTAGCGAGGAATTTTATTTAAGTTGAAGCAGAAGGCAGAGAAAAAACATACAACATCGAATTGTTGAAGCCGACACCTAGGGCACAAGCTTTGTCGGCACTAATTTGTAAATAGGTGGCTGTCCCTATTTTACTATATTGAAAGAATCCTTTCTTGAGCACAGAACTGATTGAAAAAATCCAGAGCCTCAAAAACGAGCGGAACGCCGTAATCCTTGCCCACAACTATCAGAGCGGTGATATTCAGGATATCGCGGACTTTACGGGAGATTCTCTCGGTTTGAGCATCCAGGCCTCCTCGACCGATGCAGATGTTATCGTGTTTTGCGGTGTGCTGTTTATGGCAGAGACCGCGGCGATACTCTCGCCGGACAAGACCGTGCTTTTGCCGGATAGAAACGCCGGCTGTCCAATGGCGGATATGATAACGGCTGGTCAGCTGGCCCAACAAAAGGAAAAGTATCCCGATGCCATTGTTGTCTGCTATGTAAACTCAACCGCAGAGGTTAAGGCTCTCAGCGACTATTGCTGCACAAGCTCCAATGCCGTCGAACTGGTACAAACTCTGCCGCAGGACAGGAGTATTCTTTTTGTACCAGACAGGCATCTTGGCCGGTTTGTTATTGACCGAACCGGCAGAGATGATATTATCCTTTGGCCAGGCCACTGTCCCACCCATGTTGTGATAGCTGCTGAGTCCATTAAAAACGCGAAAAAAAACCGTCCCGATGCTGTGGTAATAGCTCACCCTGAATGCAGCAAGGAAACTGCCGGCTGTGCCGATGAGCTGTTAAGTACCGGCCAGATGCTGTCGTTTGTTCGCGGCTCGTCCGCTAAACAGTTCATTGTTGCAACGGAAATCGGAATAATACATACTCTGCAAAAAGAGAACCCGGACAAAGAGTTTATCCCGGCAACCGAAAAGGCGATTTGCCCTAATATGAAAAAAATCACCCTCGAAAAATTGCTCTGGTCTCTTGAAGATATGCAGTATATAATAACCGTACCAGAAGAAACAGCAGCGAAAGCTAAAAAAGCCTTGAACAGAATGATAGAGGTTACACCTGCAAAATATGAAAGGAACCGTTAATGGCAACGATTTGCGGTTTTTTTTGTGGTTTAATCAAAAAAGCAAAACCTGGGAAACTAAAATAAACTATGTGGGACTATACGGAAAAAGTTAAGGAACATTTCTTCAATCCGAGGAATGTCGGCGAAATTGAAGATGCAGACGGCACCGGCCAGGTCGGTTCACTGGCCTGTGGAGATGCGCTCAAACTGACTTTCAAGCTCGATAAGGACGGGCGTATCAGCGATGCCAAATTTAAGACCTTCGGCTGTGCAAGCGCAATTGCTACTTCATCTGTCCTTACCGAAATTATTAAGGGTATGACCCTCGAAGAGGCCGGAAAGATTACCAATAAGGATATCGCCGATTATCTCGGTGGATTGCCGGAACAGAAAATGCACTGCTCGGTTATGGGAAGAGAGGCACTGGAAGCCGCAATCGAAAACTACAACGGCGGCGGCGACGAAGAGCGCCAGCTTCAAGGTAAGGTCGTATGTACATGTTTCGGAGTGACCGAAGACGAAATCAGAAGGGTAGTATCCGAAAATAATCTTACCGAAGTCGAGCAGGTAACCAATTACTGCAAGGCAGGCGGCGGATGCGGCGGGTGTATCGAACAGATTCAAAAAATTATCGAAGAGGTCAATCCCGAAGCTGTCAAAAGCAAACCGGCACCTATCGAAGAAAAGCCCAAGAATCTGACTAACATAAAAAAGATCCAGCTCATCGGCCAAACCATAAACGAGCAGATCCGACCTGCACTCCGCGCAGATGGCGGTGATATTGAACTAATCGATGTTGAAAATAATAAGGTCATCGTGGCGTTTCGAGGTATGTGCGCTCAATGCAAAATGGCAGAGGTTACTATTAAAGATGTCGTGCAGGCGAAACTTCGTGAGTTCGTAAGCGATGATATTACCGTCGAAGAAGATAAAGATTCGAAAGAGCAAGAGCACCAGCATCGCGAGGGCGGCAAATGAACACGATATATATGGACAACAACGCCACTACCAAAGTCGCCGATGAGGTAATCAGTGAAATGACACCATATATGGGCCAGTTTTACGGCAACCCTTCAAGTATGCACACATTTGGCGGTCAGGTCGGTAAGAAACTTTTTGAGGCCAGGGACCGCGCAGCATCGCTGCTTGGCTGCGGTCCGGAAGAGATAGTCTTTACAAGCTGTGGAACAGAAAGCGATAATACGGCAATACGAGGGGTTCTTGCCATGGCTGGGAATAAAAGAAAAATTATCACCACGCGAGTCGAACACCCTGCTGTGCTTGGAACCTGCAGGGAGCTGGAGCAGCACGGTTACAATATCGTCGAGACAGGAGTGGATAAACTCGGCAGGCTGGATATCAATGAACTGTCGGACCGCATCGATGACGATACCGCCCTTATATCCGTTATGTACGCAAACAATGAAACCGGTGTGATCTTCCCGATCGAACAAATTGCGGCTATCGCAAAATCAAGAGGTGTAATTTTTCATACCGACGCTGTTCAGGCAGTTGGCAAAGTAACAATCAATCTCGCCGAAAGCAATATAGATATACTGAGTCTTTCCGGCCACAAACTTCACGCACCAAAGGGTGTTGGCGCAATGTATGTCAGAAAGGGTACAAGGCTTGCTCCGTTTATGTTAGGCGGTCATCAGGAATCCGGCAAAAGGGCCGGGACCGAAAATGTAGCGGGCATTATCGCACTCGGTATGGCATGTAAGCTTGCAGCGGAACGAATGGATGAAGAAAATATAAAGCTGGCAGGACTCCGTGACAGGCTCGAGAGTTCTATTTTGAAATCCTGTCCTGACAGCATAGTCAACGGCGATACAAAAAACCGCCTGTCCAACACAACCAATATCAGCTTCGAATATATCGAGGGCGAGGCCATTTTGCTTATGCTGGATAAATTCGGCATCTGTGCCAGCAGCGGTTCGGCGTGTGCCTCCGGCTCACTCGAACCGTCACATGTCCTGCGCGCAATGGGCGTTCCATTCACCGCTGCCCACGGCTCTATAAGGTTCAGCCTGAGCAGATACAATACTGAAACGGAAGTTGACTTCGTCGCCGAAAAAATGCCGGAGATAGTGAACAAGCTCCGCGCCCTAAGCCCGTTCGTATAACTCAAACCGACCGATGGGCGGCTTGAAAGTGTAAAGTGCAAAGTTTTAAGTGCAAAACTGTTAAAGAAAGGCAGAAGGCAAAAGGCAGAAGGCAGAAGGCAGGGATAATTTTGAATTTTTAATTCTTAATTTTGAATTAAGGAACCGCCTTCGGCGGGACTATTTTATGCTGGATCCCCGCTTTCGCGGGGATGACAAGATGGTGGAATCCGGCCAATGGCTGGGCTATCCCGCAGATCCTTCGGCTTCGCGGGGATGACAAGATGGTGGAATCCGGCCAATGGCTGGTAGGAGTGCTTTATGAATAATCAACCATGGTGGCTATGGATTTCTAAGATAGTAGGAACAATAACTTTTTTATTACTGATTATAGACTTCTTTGTTGCTAAAAGAAAAATACCATTTTTTGTTATTGCTATATCATTGATAGCTTTTGGAGGAGGAATCGTATACGCTGTTTTTGTGCATCCAAACATAGTTGATTTCTTTTTTATTAGTTTACTTTTGTTGAGTGCACCTATTTTTATGTGGTTTATGTGTGGAGGATCTGTTTTCTTAAAAAGTCGTTGTAACAAGAATATGGAAGACCAAAGACAAAAATATGAAGATTAAAATCCACACACAGATATTCATCGCGATAATTGCCGGGGGTATTGCCGGCGTTATCCTCGGTCCTGACGCTGAACATATCAAAATCGTAGGCGATATATTCATTCGTCTGCTGCGGATGATCATCATACCTTTGATAATGGCATCGATGATTACCGGGATCGTCAGTATTGGCAGCGGTCGCAATCTTGGCAGGATCACCTTTCGCACCGCAACTTACTACCTGTCCACCACCCTGCTTGCGGTGACCGTCGGACTTGTGCTTGTTAACATTATCAAGCCGGGCGTTGGCGTAGAACTTGCCACGGAACAAAATATCGTTGACCTGCAGTACACACCACCATCGGCTGGGTCGATTATTTCTGACATTGTCCCTAAAAATCTCTTCTCCGCAATGGCAAATGACAAGGTGCTTTCGGTAATTTTCTTTTCACTTTTGGTCGGTTTTGCCATAAACAGTGTCGGGGCAAAGGCAAGGGCCATAGCTGAATTTTTCGATGGGCTAAATGAGATAATGTTGAAGATAAGCGATTGGGTTATACGCCTTGCACCGGTCGGAGTGTTCGCACTTATGGCCTATACCATCGGTATAACCGGCCTGGAGATCCTAAAGCCTTTGGCCCTTTATATGGTTACGGTTATCGCGGGGCTGTTGGTTCACGCCTGCATAACACTGCCTGTACTGCTTGGGGCAATCGGTAAGTATTCTCCAATTCGATTTTTCAAGCATATGTTCTCCGCGGTGGCTACGGCATTCAGCACTGCCAGCAGCGCGGCGACTCTTCCGATCACAATGGATTGTCTGGAAAAAAATGTCGGCGTTTCAAAAAAGATAGCCGGTTTCGTACTTCCTCTTGGAGCTACGATCAATATGGACGGCACCGCTTTGTACGAAGCGGTCGCGGCAATGTTCATCGCACAGGCGTACGGTATCACGATGACATTACCTCAGCAGATAATCATTATGCTCACCGCCGCATTGGCTTCAATCGGCGCGGCTGCAATTCCCAGTGCCGGGCTGATAACGATGGTCATTGTGCTAAAGGCCGTGGGACTTCCGCTGGAGGGTATCGCTATGATACTTGCAGTTGACAGGATACTGGATATGTCAAGAACCGCTGTGAATGTGTGGGGCGATTCCTGCGGAGCCGCCATCGTAGCTCATCTGGAAGGCGAAGAGCTAACCGAGCCCGCAGAGACAGCACAAAGCACCTGAGACTACTGACCGAAGCATTTGACCCCAAAAAACTACCCGCCATATTTATTAAACCATGCCCTCTTGTCGAAAGGCTTTTTGGCTGGCTGGTTGTAATCCTCGCTGGCGATACCAATCGGCAGGACCACTCGTACAATCTTATCTTTGGGCACACCCAGCAGCTTGCCGATCTCTTCGGCCCTTTCCTGGGCCCTCAGCCAGCCATCTATCCATACCGTCGCATAGCCGAGCGCTGTTATCGCAAGCAGCATATTTTCAACCCCCGCGGCACAATCTTCAATCTGAAAAGAGTGCCCCTCGTATATCGACTCCGGCTCCTTATCGATAATACACGCAACTATCGCCCGGCACTGCTGCATCGCCTTGTTGCCCTTGTGCATCCGGCGGATGTCGGTGAGTATTTGCCTGTCGTCAACAATCACGAAACTGGTTGTCTGTTCATTCTTGCCGGAAGGAGCCTTGAGGGCAGCGGCGACAATCTTTCTCAAATCATCTTTACTGACAGGCTCATCTTTGAACCCGGCCCTGTAACTTTTTCTTTTTGCAATCGCCTCAAACAAATCCATAATTAACCTCCATTAAAATACAAATATCTTTATCTACAACCCCACTACCGGAGGTGTAACCTGAAACCATACTCGATCTGTCCGACTTTATTATACAATAGAATATCAGTAATTGATAGTGTGCAGACCGTCATAAAGCATATGTGAGCTTTATATCATTTTGCGTTATTATTTGGCTGCGATTATTTTTTAATAATTCTTGACAGAAAAATCTCGTTTCATTATATTAGAATCGGTTGGATTTATGGAGTTAGGGTTTACACCTTCGTATTGCAAACTATGGAATAAAAGAATATGAAAGGATAAGGACAATTTTTTGATGTGTGATAGTATTGATAAATTAGAGGCGAAACTTGACAGTTTCGATATCCCTGTGAGAAAATCGGCCCTGGCTGAATTGAAAGCAATGGCCGATAGCGGCAAAATTGAATTTGCCCCGCCCTGGGGCTATACCAATATGCACTTTCATACCTTCTTTTCTTTCAATGCGGAAGGTTACTCGCCGAGCAGGATTGCGTGGCTTTCAAAGAAGGCTGGACTTGCGCTTGCGGGTATAGTTGATTTTGATGTGCTTGACGGCCTCGATGAATTTTACGAAGCGGCGCAATTGCTTGGCTTGAAAAGCTGTGTAGGTATGGAAACACGCGTATTCGTGCCGGAGTTTGCAGATAAGGTTATCAATTCGCCCGGTGAGCCGGGGATTTCCTATCATATGGGTGTAGGGTTTCCCAGCAGTACAGTAGCTGATGAGCTTGAAGAGTTTAAGGTTTTACTCGTCAACACGGTTGCTAAAAGGAACCGAGGTTTAATCGACAGGGTAAACAGTCATTTACAGCCAGCTGCGCTGGACTATGAAAAAGATGTCCTGCCGCTAACACCATCTAACAACGCCACCGAACGGCATATATGCCTTGCTTACACGCGAAAGGCAAAGGAAATTTTTGATAACGATGAAGCCTTGCAGCGGTTCTGGGCCGAGAAGCTTGGCTGGAAGCCTGAATTGTCTGATTTGCCGGAGAGTAGAGATTTGATAAACACGATTCGCGCCAAAACCATGAAGGCCGGCGGCGTAGGTTATGTTGAAGCCGATGCCGGGGCATTTCCCACGATGGCGGATATGAATGGATTTGTTCTTGCCGCTGGCGGGATACCGGTACAGACCTGGCTAAACGGTATGTCTGATGGCGAACAGGCCTTTGAAGAGCTTTTGGAAATCGCAATGAGCAGCGGTGTTGCGGCTGTCAATATTATTCCCGACCGAAATTACACACCAGGGCTCGGAGAAGATGACGAGAAGTGTAAAAAAATGTACGAGTTCGTTGAGATATGCCGGAAATTGGATTTGCCGATCATTGCCGGTACGGAGATGAACAGCCCCGGCCAGAAATTCGTTGACGATTTTGGTTCAAAAGAGCTAAAGCCGCTTGCCGGCGTTTTTCTAAAAGGGGCGTTAATCGTTTATGCACATTCTGTTTTGGCCAGGCAGTGCGGTTTTGGTTATGTAGGCGATTGGGCAAATGAAAACTTCAGTTCACGGGCAGATAAAAATGTTTTTTTCCAGCAATTGGGCAGTTTGTTAGAGCCGAAAAACCACGGCGTTTTGTCAGGGCTTGGCCGGGATATTAGTCCTGAACAGATATTGGGTAAAGTAAGTAATTAAAGGAATAAAATGATAAGCTCGACCCCTTTTGCCACAGAAGTAAAGCCGAATTGGGAATCACTGGTTAGTTGTATTCGCCGAGAACGCACTCCCCAGCGAGTACATCATATTGAGCTTTTTCTCGACGAGGAAATAAAAGCAGAAATTTGTAAAAAATATTCATTACTGGGCGATTTGCAGCAAGATGATAGATATTTTAATTTGAAGCGTGAAATAGTAATCCAACGGTTTCTTGGCTATGATTATGTTCGTTGCAGTTTTGATCCAGGTACTATAGATATGGTTCTCCATACTATTACCGCAAGTGATACCGCGCAATTGCAACGCAATGATGGCCGAGAATATATTGATGAACATCATGGCCCTATTACCAATTGGCAGGAATTTGAAGCATATCCATGGCCCGATGCCAGGACAGCCACAACAGCAAATCTCCAATGGTATCAGGAGAATCTGCCGGACGATATGTGCATAATCGGCAGCGGAGGTTTTGCTCATTTTGCTGAATATATTAACTGGCTTATGGGTTATGAGACACTTTGCTATGCGCTTTATGAGCGGCGCGATCTGGTTAAGGCGATAACCGACAGGCTTATAGAAATATTTCGTGTAGTGGTTTGTCGAATACTCGAATTTGACAGGGTCAAAATCATCTGGGGCAGCGACGACATGGGATTCCGTTCCGGAACGCTTATCAGTCCTGACGATTTGCGCGAATTTGTGCTGCCTGGCCACAAACTGATGGCTCAATTGTCGCACGATGCCAGCAGACCATATCTTTTACATTCCTGTGGCAAACTGGATTTAATTATGGATGATCTCATCAATGATGTGTGCATAGATGCAAAACATTCGTTCGAGGACACAATTGAGAATGTCATAGACGCTAAACAACTCTATGGCGACAAAATTGCGATGTTGGGTGGTATTGATTTAGACTTTTTGTGCCAAAGCGATGAGCAGAAGGTTCGCAGCAGAGTGCGCCAAACGCTGGAAAAGTGTCACGGTGGCGGCGGATACTGCCTTGGTACAGGTAACAGTGTCGCGAATTATGTGCCATTGAAAAATTATTTTGCTATGATTGATGAAGGAAGAAACTTTTTAAATTGAACAGATAATAAAGATAACAATGAATAACCAAACACCAAAGTATCAGAAAGCAGTACAGTTAGTTGGTCCCGATGAATTGAAGGTCAATGAGAATAAGGGTATCGACAAACCCGGGCCCTATCAGATATTGGCAGAGGTTGAAGCGGTAGGACTTTGTTTTTCTGACTTGAAACTGCTCAAGCAGTTTACCAGCCATGTCCGTAAAAGCGAGATCATATCAGGCATAGATAAATCCATATTGAAAGAGATACCCAGTTATGCCCCGGGCGAATCTCCTACCGTTCCCGGTCACGAGACGGTTGTCAGAATTGTCGAGGTTGGCGGGAAGGTGACGGATATACAGCCGGGCGGCAGATTCCTTGTTCAGACGGATTATCGGTGGCTGCCAACCGCAGATTCAAATGCCGCATTCGGCTATAATTTCGAAGGCGGTTTGCAGCAGTTCGTATTAATGGACCAGCGAGTGATAACTTCACCTGACGGCGAATCGATGCTGATACCGGCTTCGGATAAGCTTTCAGCGTCCGCGATCGCCCTCGTAGAGCCATGGGCCTGTGTCGAGGACGCTTATGCGGTTAAGGAAAGGACCACTCTAAAAGAAAACGGTCAAATGCTGGTAGTAGCGGAAAAAGAGTTTAACGAAAAGGTATTTTCAAGTTTTGCGGCAAGGTTTGGAAGGCCAGGCAAAATCACACTGATCTCAGATACAAATAAGCTAAAGGATATTGGCATCGCGGTTGAAAATGCCGGTGATGTTTCAGCTTTGGCAGACGCTTCTTTTGACGATGTAATCTATTTCGGTTCAAGGCCTGAAACTGTCGAATCGCTTTTTGCCAAGGTTGCCGCCAGCGGCCTTTTTAATATAGTTTTGTGCGGCGGAAAGTTCGGCAGAGATATTTCAGCCCAGGTCGGCAGGGTTCATTACGGTAATATAAGAATAATCGGGACGGCTGGGGATGACCCATCGGCAGGGATGGAATATATCCCCACCTCCGGTGAAATTAGGCGGGATGATAAGATAGATGTTGTTGGCGCCGCAGGGCCGATGGGAGTGATGCATGTTGTTCGCGATCTTTGCCAGGGCGTTGAAGGGGTAAAAGTCTATGGCGGCGATCTGGACGATGACCGACTTGCGATACTTAAAAAGATAGCAGAACCTATCGCCAGGAAAAACGGCGTTAAATTCATTCCATATAATCCAAGCAAAGGGCAAAGGGATGAAAAATTTGACTATGTGGTTATAATGGCTCCTGTTGGCAAACTTGTGGCAGCTTCAGTTGGAAAGGCGGCACAGAACGGGATAATAAATATCTTCGCGGGAATACCGGCAACTGTCAATGCGGATATCGACCTTGATGAGTATATCGAAAAACAATTGTACTTTATCGGCACCAGCGGCTCGGTACTCGATGATATGAAAACTGTTTTGAAAAAGGTTGAAGACGGCTCGCTGGATACGAATATCTCGGTTGGAGCGATCTGCGGGATCGAAGATGCTATCAAGGGAATACGAGCGGTTGAAAATCACAGCATCGCGGGTAAAATTATAGTTTATCCATCCTGCAGGGATTTGCAGCTGACCGTACTTGAAAGTATCGGAGAAACTATGCCGGATGTGAATGGCTGTCTGGAAGATGGATTGTGGAACAAGGAAGCGGAAAGTGTTTTATTAAATAGTGAAACCTGAAACCAGTAATACAAGTAAAAGGATATAAGATGAATAAAGCTTTAGCGGAAATTATCAGAATATCAAATGTCGTCGGCAAAGACAAATCCCTGATCCAGGGCGGCGGCGGGAATACATCGGTGAAAACTTCCGACGGCAAATATATGTATATAAAAGCCAGCGGGACGGCTCTTTGCGATATGTCCGCAAAAAGCGGCTGGCGAAAGATGAAGATCGATATGGCGTTGGCTGTTATCGGAGATAATTCGCTCGCGAAAATGCCTGCGAATAAAAGAGAGCCTGAGGTTGTAAGCAGGTTGAGCGGGGCCTGCGTTGACGATGAAAATGCAAGTGCGAGACCGTCCGTGGAGGCGCATCTTCATGCAATTCTTGATAAATGCGTGATCCACCTGCATCCTGACGCAGTAGGCGCGTATGTGAACGCAAAGAACGGCAAGGCGGCTTTTGAAAAGTTATTCAAAGACGAAAAACTGCCGCCACTGTGGATACCCTGTGCCGATCCGGGTTTTATGCTTGCCCGTAAGGTCGCAGACATGGTGGCTGGATATCGAACAACTTACGGCAAAACTCCGAAAATCCTTTTTCTTGCCAAGCACGGCCTGTTCGTAACCGACGCGAATCCAAACACAGCGATACGGATCGTTAATAAGGTTATCAGGAGATGTCTGGCTAAACTAAAGCCAATCAAAAAATCTGTTCCGAAACCTGTCAGAGCCGAAGTAATTAATGACGCAAAGCTGTCTATAAGAAAAGCATTCTTCGAAGCGACCGGAAATCGGCAATTTGTCAGCTATTTTAACGATGAGATCATTGCTGGATTTTCAAAGAGAAAAGATGCTAAAAAGCTTCTCTCTTTTCCGGCTTTGACACCGGACGAATTGGTATATGCAAACGGCCCGGCGGTATGGCTCGACACAATTGATTCGGATAAAATCGCAAAAAAACTTAAATCCAGGATAGCCAAAGGCCAAAAACCTTCGTTGGCGTTTTTGGTAAGAGGGCTTGGCCTGTTTGCTGTTGGCCAGTTAAAAACCGCCTCTGTGATAAAAGATATTGCCCGGAGTTCATTTTTTGTTCGATCAAATGCCATAAGAATGGGAGGAGTTAATTCTCTCAATAAACGGCAGACCGACTTTATCAATAACTGGGAAGCTGAAGCCTTTAGGGCATCGATAACTTCGGGAGCATCGTGCGGGAAACTGCAAGATCGCCTCGCCGTTGTAACGGGCGGAGGCAGCGGCATCGGCAGGAGCATCGCAATAGGTCTGGCAAGAGCAGGTGCCGCGGTTGCGATTGCAGATATTGATAAATCCGCGGCACAGGAAACCGCGAGCCTTATTAAAAAGGAATTGCCAAAAGCCTCCGCTGAGCCGGTTTTCTGCAACGTTACAAATGAAAAGAGTGTTGATGAATCGTTTGGCGAAGTTCTGAACAAATGGGGCGGGCTGGATATTGTGGTCAATGCCGCCGGAGTTGCCCCTGCCTATCGGCTGGTTGATTTGCCTGTCGATAAGTGGCGGTTTGCTCTTGAAGTAAATCTCACCGGATATTTCCTTATGGCAAAGTATGCGGCAAGAATTATGATCGCCCAGGGCATTGGTGGAAGCATTATAAATATCAGCTCCAAGACAGGTCTGGAAGCAAGCAAAAATAATACACCATATAACGCCACTAAGGCTGGAGAACTTCATATGGCCCGCGGCTGGGCGATGGAACTCGGCGAACATGATATACGCGTAAACTGTGTCTGCCCCGGTAATGTCTTCGAAGGTTCAAAGATCTGGAATCCAGAATATATAAAAGTTTGTGCAAAAAAGTATGGCATTAAGCCTCAAGAGGTAATACCATATTATGTTAACAAAACAATGCTAAAAAAGGAAATCAAAGGCCAGGACGTTGCCGATGCCGTGGCGTTTCTGACTTCTGATGATGCAAAAATGATAACCGGCCAGACTCTTGTGGTTGATGCCGGCCAGGTAATGGTAAGATAAAATTTATCGAAGGAGTTGAGAGACCGCCGCCATCGGTCAACTTAACCAATTGTACTTGTGAAAGCAGTAAACAAACAAATTCCAAAGAAAAAGAACATATTCATTCATTCAGCCGATATGGAGCGGTTTGCTTATCCGCCGCAGTGTCCGTTCAATACCTCCCGCGCGGGTAAGGTTCGCCAGACGATCGATTCAATGGGTCTGCTGGATTCTTCCGGCAATATCGAGTTCGCGCCGGAACCTGCCAGCCGGGAAACCCTCGCCAAACTGCACACCGAAGAATATCTTGATGTTTTACAGCGCGTGAGCGGAGGCGAATTTGATTATGACATGCTTTCCATGGGAATCGGCAGCGGCGACTGCCCCGCATTCGAGGGTGTCTATGACCACGGCCTGTGGGTCGTGGGCGCAACCGTAACCGGAGCCAGACAGATCCTCGCTGGAGGTGCACGTATCGCATTCAATCCCTCAGGCGGACTTCACCATGCACACCCATCCTGCGCATCAGGCTTCTGTTATGTAAACGATGTTGTCCTCGGCTGTATGACACTCACCGATGCCGGCAAAAAAGTACTGTATCTCGATGTCGATGTCCACCACGGCGACGGTGTTCAGGAAGCCTTCTACGGGCGCGACGATGTAATGACAATCTCATTTCACCAGAGCGGGCGAACACTTTTCCCCGGCACCGGATTCATCGATGAACTCGGTGACGGCCCGGGCCGCGGCTATAGCGTAAACCTGCCGCTTCCGATTGGCACTTACGACGAAATTTATATGGATGCCTTCCGCCAAATCGCCCTGCCGCTGATAAATGCTTATCGGCCGAACTGCCTCGTAATTGAGATTGGCACCGATGCCCTCGCCGATGACCCTCTCGCCCAGCTGATGCTAAGCAACAATGTCTATGCCGACATAATCACAGAATTGCTGAAATTTGACACCCCCCTGCTGGCCACCGGCGGAGGAGGATACAATTTTGACAACACGGTACGGGCATGGTCACTTTGCTGGGCCGCGATGTGCCAAAACAGCGACGCAGTACAAAAGCTGCGCAGCAAACCATCGGCTCCGAACGATAAGACAAGCGAATTCGCGGCAGCAGCCGTCGAAAAGACCGTTGAGATGGTCAAAGAAAACATCTTCCCATTCCACAACCTTTAAAAGTTGCGCAAAAAAAGGGACGACCAAAACAGCCGCCCTTTTAAGGTTTTACAAATCCAAAACAGGTTTCATTTAATCTTCAAGATGCTTCGGCGGCTTTAACGCAAAGACCATAAGAGCAGCAAGTATCAATAATGCCGCGGCGCTGTAATATGCGATATTAAATGTTTGAAACTTGTCGTACATCTTGCCAGCGACAAACGCAAGCACGAATCCGCCTACACCCCAGGAAGTAAATACCAGGCCGTAGTTCATACCGAAATTTTTCAAACCGTAATAATCCTTGGTAATTGACGGGAACAGCGCCAGATTCGAACCGTAGTTGGCACCTATAAGCGCAGAAATGACAGCCATCATCGGAGCTGTTCCGAGAATGTTTTCCGAACTTGCTTTTGAAAGCAGGAAAATCAGAATCGCCTGAGAGACAAAGCAAATAAACATTGTTGCCTTTCTTCCAATCTTATCGCTTAGAAACCCCGCCAGTATCCTTCCGCCGCCGTTACCGACAGCAAGGACCGCGACAAGGATAAAACCCAGGGTGATTCCCACCTGTTTTTCGGCAATTGCCGCAAGCTTCGAGATGATCATCAGCCCGGCACCGGCACCGCAAGCATACATAAACCAGAGCATATAAAACTGCCCCGTACAGAGCATTTCCTTCGGAGTAAGATTATCCTTGTCGTGAACGGCGACTTTTTTAACCTTCGGCCCTTCATCAACTACATGGTCCTTGCCTGGCGCCTGCAGCATTTGCGACAAACCAAACCAAAGCGGAGTCAGTATGGTTTTAGCACCGGTTATCAAAACTAAAAAACTTAATCCTAAAATAAGCATCATCTTCTGGAGGCCATACTGCACGGTGAGCCATTTTGCCAGGGGCGCAGCGTAAACCGAAGCCAGGCCGAAACCGGATACCACGATACCGGCGATCAATCCTGTTTTCGACGCTGGGAACCATTTTACCGCAGGCGGTGTCGCCGAGGCATAACCAAATCCGATACCGGCGCCGGCCAGAACACCGAAACCGATAATAAAACCGATAAGCGAAGTTGTCATACTGGCAACAATAAAACCAATACCAACAAGAACGCCCCCAATCGCCGCGACGCTTCGCGGACCGAATTTATCCTGCATTCGCCCGGCAGGAACCATAACAATAGAGAATACCAGACAGCAGAACATATAGGGCAACACCTTATCTGTTTCGTTCCAGCCCCACTCATCCGGAACGCCCTTGCTGATAACGCTCCATGTATAAAGAATGCCCAGTGCCAGATTAATTCCCATACCGGCAAAGGTAACACGCCAGCCGTAGTCACCCACCGCCACTCTTGGCACAGCGATTCGCTCTGTCATCATATTATTCCCTTCGTAAAAAAAATATGCCGGGCGTAGATATAGTACACCCGGCTCAGAGTTTTTGCCTAAATCGGCTCTTGCTTTACTCTCCCCGACCCTTAATCAGGCTCTCGACTACGCTCGGGTCGGCAAGTGTTGTGATATCGCCGAGGCTGCCTGTATCCTTTTCCGCAATCTTGCGAAGAATACGACGCATAATCTTCCCGGAACGGGTCTTCGGAAGTGAAGGAGCGAACTGAATTGCCTCAGGAGCGGCGATAGGGCCAATCTCCTTACGGACATGCAGTACCAGCTCTTTTTTAAGCTCATCACTTTCTTCAATATTCTCAACAAGTGTAACATAGGCATACAGCCCCTGCCCCTTAATCTTATGCGGGACCGGAGTGACAGCGGCCTCTGCAACCTTTGGATGGCTGACAAGTGCGCTCTCGACTTCCGCTGTACCGATACGGTGACCGGAGACATTAACAACATCATCAATTCTGCCCATCAGCCAGTAGTCGCCGTCTTCATCGATTCTGCAACCATCGCCTGCGAAATAGATATCGTCATACATAGTAAAGTAAGTCTTGATGAACCTGTCGTGATCGCCCCACATAGTTCTCATCATACCGGGCCACGGCCTGCGAATACAGAGTTTGCCGCCTTCGTTGATATCACATTCCGATGTGTCGTCCCGCAGAACGACTGTATCAACACCGAAGAACGGCCTGGAAGCACTGCCCGGCTTGAGGGTATGGGCACCCGGCAGCGGAGTAATCATAAATCCGCCCGTTTCAGTCTGCCACCACGTATCGACGATTGGGCACCTGCTTGAGCCAATCTTTTCGTAATACCACATCCACGCCTCAGGATTGATCGGCTCACCGACACTACCGAGAATGCGAAGTGTATCGAGTTTATACTTTGCCGGCCACTCATCGCCAAGCCTCATCAAAGCACGGATAGCAGTTGGTGCGGTATAGAAAACGGTAACGCCGAACTTATCACAAATCTGCCAGAACCGCCCGGCATCAGGATATGTCGGAACGCCTTCGAACATCAGCGATGTCGCACCGTTGGCAAGCGGGCCATAAACGATATAACTATGTCCTGTTACCCAACCGATATCGGCTGTGCACCAGTAAACATCATCATCGTGGATATTAAACACCATCTTATGAGTCATAGCGGTATAGAGCAGGTATCCGCCTGTTGTATGGACAACGCCCTTGGGCTTACCAGTCGAGCCGGAGGTATAAAGGATAAACAGCGGATCTTCGGCATCCATGGGTTCTGCCTGGCAATCGGTCGATGCATCGGCCATAACATCATCATACCAAAAGTCTCTGCCGTCCTTCATATTGCAGGCCTTATCGTTTGTCCTGGATACGATAACGTCCGTGATTGTCGGACAGTTCTCAAGTGCCTCATCTGCAATCTTTTTTAGAGGAATGCTCTTGCCTGCTCGCAGTGAAACATTAGAGGTGATGAGCATTTTGCAGTCTGAATCGTTAACTCTACCCTGAATTGCATCGGCACTGAATCCGCCGAAGATAATTGAGTGGATAGCACCGATTCTCGTACACGACAGCATAACTATCGCCAGCTCAGGAACCATAGGCATATAAATGGCAACCCTGTCGCCTTTGCCAATACCTTTTGATTTCATAACATTCGCGAACTTGCAAACCTCTTTGTGAAGCTCCTGGTAAGTGTACTTCTTAACTGCCTCATCAGCTTCACCCTGCCATAGAATGGCAGTCTTCTGTGCGATGGGTGTTCCGAGGTGCCGGTCGAGACAGTTGTAAGAAACATTCAATTTACCATCGGCAAACCAGCTATGCTCGATTTTACGGGCCTTTGTATCCCAATTGTATTCGAGAGCCTTTGTCGGCTCTTTGAACCAGTTAAGGCTTTTAGCCTGGTCAAGCCAGAATGCATCAGAGTCATTGATTGACTTATCCCACATTTCCTGATACTGCTCGGTGCTGTCAATATGAGCGTTTGATTGAATGTCAGCTGGCGGCGGGAAAGTACGACCCTGCCCCATCAATGATTCCATACCTTTTTTTGCGTCGGACATTTTTTACTCACTTCCTTTTCATAAAACATTAAACAAATTAAAAACCGACCCTGTCTGCGAGAGGCCTTACAAACCACGGAATTTAGCAGATTCGGCACGACAATCAATAAAAAAACTGTTTTTAGACCGAAGTGCGACAAAAATAGGCCATAAACGAACAGGATTGTGTGCAAAACCCAAAAGTCACATAAGCAAAAGTACCGGCTCGCGCTCCACACTTTTTACTCCTGATTCCCGCCGTTGCGTGGATTACAAAGGAAAGGATAGGACCTTCACAAAAATGGCAACCACAATGGCTGCACCCAATTTCAAACAAATTCCGGTATTTGTTTGAAATTGGGTACGAATGTTGGTATACTCCCCGGTTCGTATTGGAGGCGTTGATCGGCTGCGACTGTGTTTTTACGAAAAAATGGGATTTATTATGGAAATTAAGGCGTTTAAGGGTGTAAGGTTTAATAGCAATGTCGTTGGCAATGCAGGCAAATGTATCGCCCCACCGTACGATGTTATCGACTCCGATAGCAGAGAAATACTCTATAAGCAAAGCGAATACAATATCGTACGGATTATAAAGGGTAAAATTTCCCCAAACGACAGCGAAATTGATAACCAATACAGCAGGGCCGGGAAGACATTAAGCGGCTGGATCGGCAGCGGAGCATTGGTAAAGGATAAGGAAAAAGCTGTCTATGCCTATGTCCAGGACTTTGATACTGATGCCGAATGTTTTCGGCGAAGTGGATTTGTAGCACTCGGCAAGCTGAAAGAGTTCGGCGAAGGGGTTCAGCCGCACGAAAAAACACTTGATGGGCCGAAAGCTGACCGGCTGAAATTGATGCAGGCAACAAATGCTCAGTTCGGGCAAATATTTATGCTCTATGGCGACCCGGAAAAAACCGCCGATGAGATTATCAATAAATCCATCGACAAAAACCCGCTAATCGATTTTGTCGATGATGATAAAGTTCGACACAGGCTTTTTGCCATCAAAGACCAAGGCGATATTAAGGCGATTTCTGAAATGATGGCGACGAAAGAACCCATAATAGCCGACGGCCATCATCGGTACGAAACTGCGTTGAACTATTGCAAACTGTCCGGCAGCGACAAAGCGAAGTATCGGATGATGACCTTTGTTAATACGAGAAATGAAGGGCTTGTAATCCTTCCGACGCACAGGCTCGTTTCCGGGTTAGATGAATTCGATATAGAAAATCTACTGGGCGAGATTAAGGCGAACTTCGATATTGCAAAGATTAGTTTCGAAAGCGATGGCGAAAAGAAACTTGCGGAAAAAGAGATGTTCAAACGGATGAAAAACAGGTTTGATGAAAATACGAACTCGTTCGGTATTTATGCCGCCAGCGGAGCGTTCTACGAAATAACGTTAAAAGGCGCCGGCGTGATGGATTCGGAATGCGGCTGGATGAGCGATGCCGCCAAAAAGCTCGATGTTAATATCCTGCACAAACTGATACTGGAAAAGGTACTCGGAATCGGTGATAAACAGCTGGCAGGTGAGAGCAATATTAAATACGTAAAGGATGTTGGCGATGCGGTTGAAAAATCAATCGGAAAAGTCGATACGCAAAAGAGTCAGGCCGTATTCTTTATGAACCCGACTCATATCCAGCAGGTAGAAGCTATTGCCGCGGCTGGTGAGAAGATGCCGCAAAAATCAACTTTCTTCCACCCGAAAATATATACGGGCCTGGTTGTTAATCAATTGTAGATTATAGATTGTAGATCGGTTTTGACTTTTAATATTATAGTTGTATTTTCGTCTCAGGTGTGGTAGTGTTTCGAAAGTTGGTATATGGTAGCCTTAAGATAACGGTTAAATAATATAGCTAAGAATTTTGGAGTAATGAAAATGACGGACTGGAAAAACCCGCCAAGGCTTTTTATTCCCGGCCCGGTAAATGTACTACCAGAGGTGCTTGAACAGCTGGCGAGGCCAACACTGGGACACAGAGGCAAGGAGTATTCACAACTGCACGGTGAAACAATTGATATGCTCAAGAAGGTTATCGCCACCGAACAAAGTGTCTTTCTAAGCAGCTCGTCAGCATCCGGAGTGTGGGAAGGAAGTATTCGCAACTGCGTTGGAATGGATGAAAAAGTACTTTGCACAATGTGCGGTGCGTTCAGCGATAAATACGCAATGGTCTCAAGGTCGTGCGGCAGAGAAACAGATGAACTTAAGGTTCCGTGGGGCGAGGCTATTACAGCTGAGATGATCGATGAGAAGCTGGGGACAGGAAAATACGCCGCTGTAACGATGGTCTATAACGAAACCAGTACCGGCCTGACAAATCCGGTCTATGAAATAAGCGAAATGCTCAAGGAAAAACATCCCGATGTTCTTGTATTTGTCGATGCGGTTAGTGCAATGGTTGGGCTGCCGCTGCATTTCGATAAGCTCGGATGGGATGTGGTGTTCGCGTCTGTGCAGAAGGCTTTTGCCATTCCGCCGGGCCTTGCGGTTTTTGCGGTCAGCGACAGAGCAATGGAAAAGAGCAAGAGTGTGCCGGATCGGGGCTACTACTTCGATTTCCAGGAGTTCGCCAAATCAGCACAAAAGAACCAGACACCTGCCACCCCGGGTATTCCGCATATAATGGCGCTGCATTATCAGTGCGGCAGGCTGCTTGAAGAGGGGATGGAAAATGTTTGGGCAAGGCACGAAAAGATGGGCGAGATGGTTCGCGGTTGGGCAAAAGAGAGCTTTGAGCTGTTTGCACCCGAAAAATACGCTTCAAATACCCTGACAGCGGTTAAAAATACACGCGGTATAAATGTCGCCGAGGTGATAAACGCTATCCAGCAGAAACACAATACCATCTTCGGCAACGGATACGGTAAACTGAAAGAAGAGATCTTCCGTATCGCACATATGGGCGATATTAATACCGATGACCTGAAACAGTTGCTCGGCTGGATAGACGAAGAGATTAAATAACTTATTTAATGCTTCCCAAGAGGTGAGTTTTGTTTTATACTGGCGGTTTCAGGTGCTTGGCTCTTTGCAAAGTCCTGGATAACTATACAATTTAACTTACAGGAAACAATGAAATATGGGTTCTAAGAAGATGCCAACATTGCAAATAGGGGATTGGAAAGCTGAAATACCGATTATTCAGGGTGGTATGGGGGTGGGAATCTCGCTATCAGGTTTGGCCTCGGCGGTTGCAAATGCCGGCGGGGTAGGCGTTCTGGCTACTGCTGGGATTGGCCAGTTTGAGCCTGACGTTCAAACAAATTTCAAAGAGGCGAACAAAAGAGCCCTTCGGAAAGAAATCCAAAAAACAAAGGCCAAAACAGATGGTGTTATTGGCGTAAATATAATGGTTGCGCTTTCAGATTTCGACGACCTTGTTCAATGCTCGGTGGAAGAGGAAGTGAATTTCCTCTTTCTTGGGGCAGGGCTTCCGATAAGACTTTCTGAGACATTGCCATTGGATAAGTTAGGCCAACTGCCTACTAAATTTGTCCCTATCGTATCTTCCGGCAAGGCGGCGAAGATCATATTCCGGTCGTGGGCAAAACAGTTTAACCATGTACCTGATGCGGTGGTTGTAGAGGGACCACTTGCAGGCGGGCATCTCGGTTTCAAAAAAGAGCATATCAATGACCCCGACTATGCGCTGGAAAAGATACTTCCTGAAGTAATTTCAGCGGTAGAACCCTATGAAAAACTCTTTCTTAAAAGTATCCCTGTGATCGCGGGGGGAGGAATATACACTGGCAGCGACATTCATAAAATTATGCAGGCCGGTGCCAGCGGTGTGCAGATGGGAACCAGGTTTGTGGCAACTCATGAATGTGACACATCCCAGGAATTTAAAGACGCGTATGTGAACTGTAAGAAAGAAGATATAATCTTAATTGACAGTCCAGTAGGACTTCCCGGCAGGGCTATACGGAATAGTTTCTTTGAGCGAATTGACTCAGGAATTAAGGAAACTTTCAAGTGTTACTGGAAGTGTCTGCGAACCTGCGATTTTAAGAATGTACCGTATTGCATCGCCCTTGCATTGACTAATGCCAAAAATGGTGATCTTGAACACGGATTCGCTTTCGCAGGGGCTAACGCATATCGTGTAGATAAAATCATCTCTGTTAAAGAACTTATTGATACTTTAGACGAAGAATATACGGCCGCAGCAACACCAGAGCCAATTGCAATTGGTTAGGTTTTTCAGGGGGTTTGTCGGTCTGAACCGACGATTTTATTGTTTAGTTTTTTGCACAGATTTTTCAGCCGGTTTACTTCATCATTTCCCCAAAGAGTTATAGCAAACGCGGTTTTGTTATGGGTTAGAGGCTCGGTGAGATCTATCCACTTCCGGCAGTATTGGCCATCGGGTGTGCCGGGGATTGGAGAAAAATCCGAAAGCATTATGCGAATGCCGAGACTGTTGGCCAGTCGCATCGAATCTTCCAGTTGGGTTGGGCTTGAGTGGGGGTGGCCGAGAATCTGGTACGCAGTAATTCCAGTGGGATTTGCGCCTGCGGAAAGAAGAAATTTTACAGAAGAGGCAAGTTCATCAGAAAAGACCTTTGAGCCGGTTTGCTTTTGCCAATCGCCGGAGGCTATTTCAAAACCGATATAAAAAGTTTTGAAGCCGGCGCGAACCATTAATTTCGCTAATTTTGCGTCGATGAACCGGCTGTGCAGGCCGTTGGGAGTGTGGAAATTGACCTTTATATCCTTTTCAATCACATACTCAAGGAACGGTACAAGAGCGTTTTCAGGCCGATACAACAGGGCATCATCGTAAAAGGCAATATCATTTACTCCGAGCGAGCGAAGGTATTCAAGTATTCTGATGCTTTCAGCAGGCGGCCTTGCGGTGAAACCGGAAAATAGTCGGTCAGCGCAGCAGTAGGTGCAGTCAAATGGACATCCATCGGTAAGCTTTATCGCGGCGGATTTGGGCTTTTGGTAACCGCAATAGTACGGGATTTGGCTGGTGGAGGGAGTAACGGCCATATGCTGCCATAAAGGAGCCAAATCGGAACCTTCCACTACCAAATCCGCTCCGAGAGTTCGGCAATGGTCCGGACATATTGTTGCGTAAGGCCCACCCAATACTATGGATGCGTCTGGGCAGAGGCTCCTTATATCCTCAATTACCTCGACAATACCAAGATACCAGTATGTCATCACAGTTTGGACCAGAACAAAATCGAATGGGGCGTTTTCCCTTAAAAATTGCTGAAAAATAGCTCTATCAAGGCCGAAACGGTTAAAATATCTCGGAATCGAGCTGAAAATGGCGGGTTTTTCGATACGGATGGAATTAAACCGGCCCTTCGACCATAAATCCTTGCCGCCACTGGCAGTTGCCACCGACGGATGGCAGCGGTCGAGATAGTCGAAAAGAGTTAAATCGACAATGCCATCGAGCCGGCCTGCCACTGTTAACAGACCGAGAGGCTTTATCCAGAAATCATAGGCCGTAAAATCATATATCGGCGGATTCAGAAGTAGTACTTTTTTTCGCATAGACTTACTATACCGCAAAAAAAGGTTTTATAAAAGAGTTAAGAACACCGTATTGTTTTAGTGACATTGGCAATGAACGGAAAAAGATATTTTCCTTTAGACTTGACTGTCAGGCGGTTGGTATCTATCATGTTGCCTTGATTACAGGTGAAATATCAGTTAATCTTCGTGACGGTCTTATGGATAAGATACAATTTAGCATTCTACGATGCAAAGGCTGTGGGCTTTGCATTGGAGTGTGCCCGAAACATATCCTGAAAATGTCCAAACAACTTAACCCGGCTGGCAATTCATATGTGGAGATTACAGATATTGATGAATGTACCGCATGCGGGATGTGTTTTCAGATGTGCCCTGACCTTGCGATCGAAATTGACAAAAAGCAATAAATAACAGGAACTGGTTTGGCGAAAAAGATACGAAAAGTTCTTCTCAAGGGTAACCAGATAATGGCAGAAGCCGCTGTGATGGCGGGGTGCAGGTTCTATGCGGGCTATCCAATTACTCCGCAGAACGAGGTTCCTGAATACCTGTCATCCCTTATGCCAAAAGCGGGCGGAACCTTTATCCAGGCCGAATCCGAAATCGCTTCTATCAATATGCTGTTCGGAGCGGCTGCGGCTGGGGTGAGGTGTATGACCTCTTCATCGTCACCGGGAATAAGCCTAAAACAGGAAGGTATCAGCTATATTGCCGCGGCGGAACTTCCATGCGTTATCGCTAATATGCAAAGGGGAGGACCCGGTCTCGGCAATATCCGCGCGGCACAGGCCGACTACTTCCAGGCGGTTAAGGGAGGCGGGCATGGTGATTACAGGTTAATAGTACTTGCACCGTCAACAGTGCCGGAGTTGTACGAACTGACTATGAACGCATTTGACTATGCGGATTATTATCGAAACCCGGTAATGATACTTGGCGATGGTATCCTTGGGCAAATGGCGGAACCCGTGGAGCTGAAACCTTATAAACCAATTCTGGAGCTGCCGGAAAAAGACTATATACTCGATGGATGCCGCGGTAGAAAACCGAGGGTTATAAAAACACTCTACCTGCGCCCGACCATGAGCCTTGTTGAACATAACGAACACCTGCAGCGAAAATACAGCAAAATCAATAAAGAGCTTCGATTGGCTGAGCAATATAAGACCGATGATGCCGAACTCGTTATCGCCGCTTATGGGACGTCTGCTCGTATCGCAAAAGGTTCGGTGAATCTTGCACGAGAAAATGGTATGAAGGTCGGGCTGATTCGACCAATCACACTGTGGCCGTTCCCTGTCGATGCGTTCAGGAGCGTTGAAAAAACCGCAAAGCAAATACTTGTAGTCGAAATGTCCAGCGGACAGCTTATCGAAGATGTTAAACTGGCAACCGAATGTAATATTCCGGCAGAGCATCTTGGACTTGGCGGCGGGTGGTATCCGACGGTTGAAAATATATTTGAAAAAATTAAAGAACTAAAAAAGCAATAGAGAAAAAACAAAATGGGTTCAGTGAAACTTACACGGCCTGAAACTTTATATGATGTGGCGACGCATTACTGCCCCGGATGCGGACACGGCATTGCGCATCGGCTGGTGGCGGAAGTCATTGATGAACTCGGTATAAGGGAAAAGACTATCGGTACGGCACCTGTGGGTTGTGCGGTTTTATTGTATGACTATTTTAACTGCGATGTTATCGAATGTTCCCATGGCAGGCCGCCTGCGGTGGCTACGGCTATAAAGAGAGTGCTGCCCGACAGAATCGTATTTACATATCAAGGGGACGGCGACCTTGCCGCTATAGGAACCAGTGAGACCATCCACGCAGCTAATCGTGGTGAAAATATTACGGTAATCTTCGTAAATAATGCCATCTATGGTATGACCGGCGGACAGATGGCTCCAACTACTATTATGGGACAGTGGTCAACTACCTCGCCTGCCGGCAGGGGCAAAAACAAGGAAGGGCCCCCAATAAAAGTGTGCGAACTGCTCAGCTCACTTGACGGGGTAACATATCTTGAAAGAGTCGCAGTCAGCACTCCAAAAGATATAATAAAAGCAAAAAAGGCGATCAAAAAAGGTTTTACAAATCAGATCGAGGACAAAGGGTTTTCGCTGATCGAGGTTCTGTCAATGTGCCCGACAGACTGGAAGGTAACACCTGAGGCGGCAGTTGATTTTGTGAATAATGAAATGAAAAAGGTATTTCCATTAGGTGTGTTCAAAGACTGTGGCTAAAAATAACGAAATAAAAATAGCTATCGCAGGGTTCGGTGGACAAGGTGTCGTTCTTGCCGGTACGATTCTCGCAAGAGCCGCTATGGCCGAGGGCAAAGCGGTTACCGGAATGATTTCATACGGAGCCGAAATGCGAGGCGGGACAGCTAATACATCCCTGGTAATCTCCGATGATGAAATAACAAGCCCGATAGTTGAAAGACCCAACGCGGCGATAATACTCAATCAGCCGTCACTGGATAAATTTGAAAAACTAATCACGACCGGCGGGACCGTAATAATCAACAGCTCACTGGCCGAATACAGCCGGCAAAGGAGTGACCTTGAAATAGCAACCGTTGACGCTACCGAAATCGCCATCAAACTCGGTAATATCCGGGTGGCTAACATTGTGGCAATCGGTGCGTTTATCGGCAAGAGCAAACTGGTGAAACCCGAAAGCGCAGCCGCTGCAATTAAAGAGACCTTCAGCGGTAAGAAAGAAAAACTCATCGAAATAAATATAAAGGCTTTGCAGGCCGGCATCGAAAACTGCAAAAGCTAAATCGCTAGTATATTACAAACTTTATAACCCCAGCCCATGGATAGTTCCAGCGAACAGAGTATTGGTCAGGATGTTATCGCGGGTCTGCGAAAACAGAAGCGCCGCAGCTTCGGACTTCGAATGACGGCGATGATAGATGTTATCTTCCTGCTGTTGACCTTTTTTGTGCTGACGGCTAAATTTCGTCCGCCTGAAGAGTTTCTCGGCCTTTCGCTCGGCGGCAACAGCATAACAGCAACCAATTTCGGCATAATTGAACCACTGACGCTTCAGATAACATCCAAAAACGACGGGTGCAGCGTACAAATCGGACAAAGCGGCTTGTGCGAAATATCATCTGAAACTATCGATGAGGATTTGGCGGGGTTTGCTGAGGGCCTGGCAGCTGTACTTGCCGAAAAGAAAAGGAATACAGGCGACCCGATAGAGATTATCTGCGCAGAAGGTGTCGAATGGGATTACCTTGTTAAGATCTATAATGTCCTGCAGGCGGCAGGGGCGGACGACATCACCTTTGCAGTCAACGAATAATGTTAGACTAATTGTTCGAGTTCGGCGCGAATGTCCTTTTTGGAGGTCAAGCCGACCCACTTCTTCTCGATTTTACCGTTGTGGAACAGGATAATCGTTGGTATTGCATTTATTGCATATTCCACCGCGGCCTCGCGATGCTCATCTGTATCGACCTTGGCAACTGTTGCGCGGCCCTCGTATTCCCCGGCAATCTCGGCGATAATAGGTGCAATCATTTTGCACGGCCCGCACCATGATGCCCAAAAGTCCACAAGCACCGGCCCATCGGATTCATTGATGACTTTGTCAAATGTCGCATCTGTTAATTCAATTACATTTTCGGCCATTTTCGCGCCCTTTCGCAACAATATCGGCTCACAAACCGTGAGTTTAACCCGCAAAGCAAGCGATGTCAAATGGGATTTTTAAAAAAAACCAGGCGAAGCAAAACGATCGTTTGGAGATTATGCTCGACTATGGCACGGATTTGTCTATAATCGCAATCTGAAGTTGTTATTTTGTGTTTATTGCGGATACAGCCAAGTGCACGACGATAATATGGACCAGCGGTTTATGAAATTGGCGATTGACCAGGCGTTTATCGCCGCCGACAACGGTGATGTGCCAGTCGGTGCGGTTATCGTCTTTGAAGATAGAGTGATCGCAAAGGCCCACAACCAGCGGCAATTGCTAAACGACCCGACCGCACACGCCGAGATAATAGCACTTACCCAAGCCGCAGAGGCTGTCAGTGACTGGCGGCTCAACGGATGCACCGCCTATGTAACTCTCGAACCGTGCCCGATGTGCGCGGGGGCACTTGTGATGGCAAGAATTGACAGGCTGGTGTTCGGATGCGATGATGCAAAGGCAGGGGCGTGCGGGAGCCTGTACAATATCGTGCAGGATGAGAGGCTAAACCATAGTATGGATATAACTTCCGGCGTTCTCAATGCAGAATGCGGGCAAGTGTTGAGCGTTTTTTTTAAAGTACGCCGAGATGAAAATACCAATAAGAAACAAATGGAGACAAAATGACACAGCCGAAAATTCAACTGTACTACAAAAATGTTACCTCTGCTGTAATCGGCGAAAAAGACGGTATCAGTCCTGAGCAGCTCAAGGGGCTCTCTGAACAGACCAAGCCTGTCATCGCTAAATTGAACCAACAGCGGGCCGCTGGCGAAATACCATACCGGGACCTGCCATATAACAAGGAGTATCCCGCAGAGGTTAAGAAAATTGCCAATGAGATAAAAGGCAACTGCGAAAACTTCGTTGTACTCGGTATCGGCGGGTCGGCACTCGGCAATATCGCGCTGCAAACCGCACTTAATCCGTATATGTATAATCTTGACGCAAACCAGCGGAACAATAATCCCCGACTGTTCGTCCTTGATAATGTTGACCCATGTCAGCTTGGCAGCTTTCTTGATTATATTAAAGGTAATCTCGACAAAACGATATTTAATGTTGTCAGTAAATCGGGCAGGACATCAGAGACGGCTTCTCAGTTTATGATTATCAGGAAGATGCTCATAGATGCTTTCGGCGAAGATGGACATAAGGACCATATCATCGCTACTACCGACCGCAATGAAGGTGCGCTTCGCAAAATCGCCGACAAGGCCGGCTATCGCACCCTGCCTGTGCCGGATGGTGTCGGCGGGCGGTTCAGTGTTCTAAGCCCGGTGGGCCTGCTGAGCGCAGTGGTCTGCGGTATCGATATCGAAGAACTGCTGGCAGGGGCGCGGGATATGGACGAAAAAGTAAGCTCGGAAAATTTCTTTGAGAATCCCGCAGCGATAAACGCTGCGATTAACTGCCATTACTACAATCGCAAAAAGAATATCTCCGTTATGATGCCATATTCGTATGCGTTGAAAGATTTTGCCGATTGGTACCGCCAGCTGTGGGCCGAGAGCCTCGGCAAGAACGTTGACCTGGCCGGCAAAGAAGTACATGTTGGACCGACACCGGTAAAGGCACTCGGGGCGACCGACCAGCATAGCCAGATACAACTTTATCGCGAGGGACCAAATGATAAATTATTTACATTTTTGCAGGTAAAGGATTTCGGCAGGCAGCTTGAGCCGGTTTGTCCGCCTGATTGTACAAATGAGCTTGAGTACCTTGCAGGAAAGGATTTAGCGGATTTGCTGAATAATGAAAAGCTTGCTACCGAATATGCGTTGATTTATGATAAGCGGCCTTGTATGACAGTGCTGTTCGACAAGCTCTGCCCGCGAACTATCGGGGCGTTTATATATCTGTTTGAGGTTACTACATCGCTTGCGGGACTGCTGCTGAATATTAATGCATACGACCAGCCCGCGGTGGAATTCGGAAAAAAAGCGGCATCTGCACTTATGAACAAGCCCGGTTCAGAGCAATTGTGCGAAAAAATCAGGCCAATTGTGGAAATTGACGGCGAATTTCTCGTATGAGGCTTGTTTTTTTGCAGCGAATCTGTAAAATTAACGACAGCATTACCCGAACACAGCATTCTATTAAAAGGATTTGAGTATGAATTATGCAGTGATTATGGCTGGTGGAACCGGCAAACGACTGTGGCCATTGAGCAGGCGGTCTCGTCCTAAACAGGTTCTAAAACTCATCGAAAACGAAACGCTTCTTCGCCGTTGCTACGACCGCTTAAGTCCGGTTTTTGACCAAAGGAATATCCTGGTTCTTACCAACGCCGGGTATGCGAATATTGTTCGTGAGAATCTGCCGGAGCTTCCGTACGGCAATGTTATCGCAGAACCCGCGGTTCGCGATACCGCCGGGGCAATCGGACTTGCCGCAACCGTTCTGACAAAATTCGATGCCAATGCTACTATGGCGGTCGTTACCGCTGACCAGCTTATGGAGCCTGACGAAGTGTTCCAGGAAGTAGTCTCTGACGGACTGACATTCGTAAACAAAAACCCTAATGCGTTGATTACATTCGGCATAAAGCCGACCTTTGCCAGTACGCAATTAGGTTATATCAAGCTTGGCGAGAGTAAAAAATGTGAAAAGTGCAATAATGAAATTTTTTCTGTCGATTCGTTCAAGGAAAAACCAGACGCCGAAGTCGCCGCCGAGTATCTTACGGCAGATAATTACTGCTGGAACTCCGGTATGTTCGTCTGGAAGGCGGAGACCATATTATCCAACCTGACCAGCTTCGTACCGGAAACGAAGGAGCCTTTGCAGCGAATTCAAGCTGACTGGGACGGACCAAGGCAGGATGAAACTCTTAAACAATGGTTCCAGAAGATGCCGAAAATCAGTATCGACTACGCCGTTATGGAAAGGGCCAAAGAAGTCTATGCAATCCGACTCGACTTGAAGTGGTGCGATATGGGTTCTTTCGCTGCGCTTGCTGATATTATCACTTCGGATGAAAATAATAATATCGTTGTCGCCGGGCATAGCGAATTGGTCGATTCAAAAAATAATATTATCGTAACCGAGGACAAGGGGCATTTGATAGCGGTCATCGGGCTGGAAAATATGGTTGTCGCGCACAGCCCTGATGCTACACTGGTCTGCAATATCGACGATACGCAGAGATTAAAAGAACTGCTCAAACTCGTCGGCGAACACGAGAAGGGCAAGTTCCTTTAATAAAGGTTTGCATGCGGTATCTTGCAATTGATTATGGCGCAAAACGAACCGGCCTGGCGGTGGCCGATGATGCTCACGCAATTGCCGGGCCGCTTGAGGTAATAGATTCACCTTCCTTGCTCATCGGACGAATCATCGAGGTTATAAAATCACAGCAGATTGAGGCATTAGTGATTGGATTGCCGCTGAATATGGACGGCAGCGAGGGCGAGCAGTCAAAGATGGTTCGCCGGTTCGCCGGTGAGATTGAAAAGCAAATTGATATACCAATGCACTTCCACGATGAAAGACTCAGCTCTTTCGATGCCGAACAGAAACTGGCGGCGATTGGTCTCACCAGAAAGAAGAAGAAAAAGCATCTGGATGCGGTCGCGGCGGCGGCGATACTACAATCGTTCCTCGATGAAAAACAAGGCGGTTTATCCTGAATTATATTGACTATGCGACGGTTTTCTGCGATTATGACATGTCCGGAGCATTTTATTGTAGCTCCAGATTAACTCCAGTAATTTGTGGGTACCGGCCGTGCAGGAACAAATTGAAAATATAACTATCGATGACCACACCCTCGTCAATAGTGCCAAAAACGGCGATTCTGAGGCCATGGGGCGGCTTATCATCAAATATCAGGACCGTATCTACAATGTCATCTTAAAAATCTGCCAAAATTCTTCAGATGCCGCGGAACTTACGCAGGAGGCGTTTGTCAAAGTATTGGAGGCACTTGACAGCTTTCGCGGCAAAAGTGCTTTTTATACCTGGCTGTTCAGGGTGGCTGTAAATCTGACGCTGAACCATTGCAAGCGACAGATGACCTTCCGGACTCAGTCGCTCGATCGGCCGGTAGGCGGTGATGAGCAGGCAAGGCAGAATTTGTCGGCGTTTTTGACCGATGACAGGGCCGACGACCCTGTCCGCCTGGTTCAGAATAAGGAAATCGCCCTGCTTCTTGAGCGGGCGATAGGTCAGCTTCCTGAGCATCATCGGGCAGTAGTGGTACTGAGAGATATTGAGGAAATGACGTACGAACAGATAGCCGAGACACTCGACCTTGAGCTGGGAACTGTAAAGAGCAGGCTCAGCAGGGCAAGGGAAAGTTTAAGGGAGATTTTAAAAGGTGTTGTGTTATGAATAAAGAAAAGGAACAGCACGAAATTGATGAGCTTCTCAGTTTGTATATTGATGAGCAGCTCTCGGAACGGGGCGATACAGAGGTAAAGCGTCTCATCCTGCACAATGAGAAGCTCGCTGAAAAACTCCGTTCGATGCAAAGGGCGAAGCGGCTTCTCAGCGCACTGCCGACAGCGGCGGCACCGGAAACTATGGCAGATGATGTACAGGCCACACTTGAGAGGCGGTTTATACTCGGACAGGGCCGTCACCAAGCCAATGAATCGGCGGGAAGAAGGCACTTGTTTGTTCAGCGGTCACTGGCGGCAGCGGTACTGGTAGGATTTTTCGGTATATTTGGATGGATTATACTCAGTATAATAATGCCTGCACCTGCGCTGGAAACAAATATTGCCATAGTAAACCCGCCACGGGAGTCGGCAATTGAACCTGATGTAATACCAGAATCCACTGAGGTTGCAACTACCACCATCCCATCGACTTATCAGCCGAAGTATGAGACAGAACCTTTTGACGGAACGCTTCTGCTGGCAACCAATCAGCCTGTCGAGGTCAACAACTTCCTGAAAAAAACCATCTACAGCAATGGCCTTATCGATTACACAATACCAAAACAGCACGGTTCCAACAGATCGTATCATATAACCTGTTCGGCAGATGCAGTCATCAATCTGCTGGGGGATATGCAGTTATTGTGGAAAAAATGCGAAAGCGCGAAGCTAACCGTCTTCGGCAGTTCCGGACATGACAGCATCGGTATCGATAATATATCCAATGCTCAACTGGCCATGCTGATTAAACCTGCCACCTCTTCGGCAAGGACGAAAATGGCGAATAGTTTTGCTAGCATCAACGAATTGACGGAAACGCCGACCGATACCCTCGCCTCGGGAGATGACTTTCCAGGCACATCCATACTTGAAGTTCCGGTAAAACCGACGCTGACCTCCAATATCGAATCTACCTGGGCGGAGAGCACGGACAAAAGCAAAACCGTAAAAATAACCATTACCGTTGTCAGCCTATAGAACTTGCATGCTTGAAATTGAAAAATCGTGCCTGGTCGTTGTCGATGTTCAGAGCAAACTGGCGAATCTTATGGATAACAAAGAGCCGCTCTTTGCAAATGTCGAAATCCTTATCAAGGCTGCAAAGGCTCTTGAAATCCCCATCCTGTGGTGCCAGCAGAATCCAAAAGGACTCGGGGGCACCCTGCCGCAAATAGCGGAGCTTCTGGCTGATAGTGAGCCTATCGATAAATTCAGCTTCAGCTGCGGCGGCGATGAAAATTTTATCGAACGATTGAAAAACTCCGGCAGGAAACAAATTATCCTCTGCGGGATAGAGACCCATGTCTGCATATATCAGACCGCGATGGATCTGCTCGATAAAGATTACGAAGTAAATCTCGTCGCAGATGCCGTGTCATCCCGCTCAGCGGAAAATAAGCAGATCGCATTGAAAAGACTATCGGCTGAGGGGGTATATCTGAGCTCGACGGAAATGACAGTTTTTGAACTGCTCAAAACCGCAAAACATCCGAAGTTCAAGGAACTGGCAAAACTGATACGGTAGCGTGCAGTGAAATGAATGGACTGATACTTTGGTATTGGGTCGGTTAACTTTTCTTTTTTGGTTCGGTTTTTTTCGCAGTATCTTTAGTGTCTTTTGTTTCAGTCTTTGCCGCAGCCTTATCGTCTTTTTTCGTATCCGCTTTCGGTTTTTCGGCTTCTTTTCCCTTCTTGTAGCTCTCGCTGCGATAATCAGTCTCGTAAAACCCGCTGCCCTTGAAGATTATTCCGGCACCGGCACCGATCAAACGATTGAGTTTAAGCTTTTTACACTTAGGGCACTTGCGGAGCCTCTTTGCGGTTATCGACTGAAACTGCTCGAAACCATGACCGCAGGATTGGCATAAATAATCGTAGGTTGGCATAGCTTACTGCCCCTGATCGTCCGGTTCCGGCTCTTCGTCAGTTACCGGTTCATCCGCTGTGGAAAGTTTATTAACAATAACCTTACCCGGCCGAATCACCCTGTCGCCGAGTTTGTAGCCCGGCTGGAACTCTTCAAGCACGATGTTGTCGGCCTTGTCATCTTCGGTGCGGCGCATCATCGCTTCGTGAATGGAAGGGTCGAACTCGGCGCCCAGTGAATCTATCCGCTCGAGACCGTGGCTCTTAAGAACCTCCTGCATATGCTCAAAGACTATCCGAACACCTTTTGTGACGCTTTCTATGGTCTCAGCAGAGGCGGCACCGGCAAGGGCATGTTCAAAATTATCGAGACAGGGCAGAAACGATCTTATTATCGCCTCCTTCTGATATGCCACCGAATCAGCTATCTGTTTTGGTGCGCGTTTTTGGAAGTTGGCATAGTCAGCACTTAGCCGCTGGAACTTTTCAAACAGCTCATCCCTGGCATTAGTAAGCTGCTCTATCTGCTCGCAAAGCTCGGCTGCGGATTTTTCTTCCTCGTTTTTTTTCGTTGTTTTTTTCGCCATTATTTTCTACTGGAATACTTTTTTAATTTGTCAGTAAATTTTTTGGCTTCCGGGAAAGCCCCTTTCTCTTCGGTCGCTGAAAGTGCGATAAGCAGTTTCTCCTGCTGGTCGGTAAGCTTATTCGGTATTTCAACTGATATGCGTATGAGTTCGTCACCCTTCCGCTTGCTTCGCAGGTCCGGCAGGCCCTGGCCCTTAATCCGAAAGAGACTTGCATGCTGTGTTCCAGGCGGGATTTTAAGCTGCCTGGTACCATCAAGAGTTGGAACGGCTATGGTATCACCTAATGCGGCCTGTGTGAAACTTATCGGCACCGTGCAAACAAGGTCGTTCCTGTCGCGCATCAAAAATGTATGTGCCATAACCCTGGCATAACAGTATAAATCTCCCCTCGGCCCACCGTTTTTTCCTGGTTCGCCTTCACCTGCTACGCGAATACCCTGTCCCTCGTGAACGCCAGCGGGAATCTTAACGCTAACGGTTCTTTTCTTAGCTACAAGTCCCGTCCCGCGACACTTTCTGCATGGATTTGTGATAACCTGACCGGCACCGCGACATTGCGGACATGTTGATACCATCTGAAAGAATCCGCCCAGACCGGCCTTTTGGACCTGGCCGCTGCCGCCGCATGTAGAACATCTTCCAGGTGCCTTGCCCTTTGCGCTTCCTGTTCCGCTGCATGACAGGCATGTATCCTGACGGGTAAACTCTATCGTCTTTTCCGAACCGCCTGCGATATCTTCAAGTGTCAGCTCCACGGTTGTCTCAAGGTCATAACCGCGTGCAGGGCCGGTACGCACTCTGCCACGTCCACCAGCAGTTCCGCCAAACCCTCCAAAGCCGCCAAATACCTCCTCGAAAATACTGCCAATATCCTGCCACTGCATATGCTGATAGTCCCGCATACCCGTCCCGCGAAGGCCGTCATGGCCGTACTGGTTATAAAGCTTGCGTTTTTCAGAATTGCTCAAAACCTCGTAGGCCTCGGCGCATTCCTTAAACTTAGCTTCAGACTCTTTATCGCCGGGGTTTTTATCTGGGTGGTACTTCATCGCCATACGGCGATATGACCGCTTGATATCTTCAGTAGATGAATCTCTGCCTACACCCAGCACTTCGTAGTAATCGCGTTTTGCCATAAACCTGATGCCCTGAAAAAGTAAATCCGCACCTGTCTAATCCCACTCCAAATATAACTCGATATACAGCAAAAAACCATCGTTTTAATCTGGTCCACTCCTTAAACAGGTGTGGGTTAGAAAACTTATACTACTGCTCCCGCAACAGCTTCATCGACATCGTCATCTTTGAGGTCGGTAATAAGCACATTTGTCGTCAGCATAAGGCCGGCAACCGAAGCTGCATTCTGCAGTGCGATTCTTGCGACCTTTGCAGGGTCAATTATGCCTGCCTTGAACATATCAACGAACTTGCTGGTATTGGCATCGTAGCCTGTATTTCCGGTTTTCTCCAAAAGCTGGGCAACTATCACATCGCCGTGTCCGCCGCCGTTATCGACTATCTGACGGGTTGGGGCTTTTAGTGCGCCGCAGAGGATATCGAAACCAATCTTCTCATCGCCTTTCGCCTTGCTTCTGGCATTTTTAACCCCAGCTATTGAGTGAAGGAAAACTACTCCGCCGCCTATGACGACACCTTCTTCGGTCGCGGCTTTTGTCGCGTGAAAAGCATCGTCGAGAAGGTCCTTGCGTTCCTTCATCTCTGTTTCCGTTGCGGCACCAGCCATAATAACTGCTACACCGCCGGTGAGTTTTGCGAGCCTTTCGGCAAGTTTTTCCTTATCGTAGCTGCTGGTGGTCTTTTCTATCTGGCTGCGAATCTGGTCGCAACGAGCTTTGATATCTTTCTTCTTGCCGCCGCCTTCGATTATCGTAGTGGTTTCTTTGCCAACGACAAGCTTCTTGGCCTTGCCAAGTTGGGTAATCTCAACGGATTCGAGCTTGATGCCCAAATCTTCTGTTATAACCTGACCACCAGTAATGGCTGCGATGTCGCCGAGCATAGCCTTTCTGCGGTCACCAAAGCCTGGAGCCTTAACGGCACAAATCTTCAAGACACCCTGCAGGCGGTTAATCACCAGCGCCGCAAGGGCCTCGCCCTCGACATCTTCGGCAACTATCAACAGTGGCGCACCGATCTGTGAGGTCCTTTCAAGAAGCGGAACTATCTCGCGGACATTGGATATTTTCTTTTCGTACAGAAGAATATACGCATCCTCAAGGACGGCCTCAAGCGAATCGGTACTGGTCATAAAGTACGGCGACAGGTAGCCCTTGTCAAACTCCATACCTTCAACGACTGTAACTTCCGTCTCCAACGCTTTGCCTTCTTCGATTTCGATTACGCCTTCTTTGCCGACTTCATCCATAGCCTTTGCGATAATCTCACCGACCTGCGGATTGTTGTTTGCGCTGATTGTAGCAATCTTTGCGATATCGCTATGGCCGTTGACCTCCTTGCTGACCGATGCGATATAATCTGTAACGACGCCGGCTGCCTTTGTGATTCCCCGCTGAACAGCAACAGGATTTGCACCAGCGGTAATATACTTCAGCCCTTCGGTGTAAATCGCCTCTGCAAGGACCGTAGCGGTTGTTGTGCCGTCTCCGACTATATCACTGGTCTTGCTGGCCACCTCGTTGACCATTTTCGCGCCCATATTTTTAAACGGCTCGGGCAGATCGATTTCCTTACTGACCGTTACACCGTCTTTGGTTACCTTTGGTGCGCCGAAGCTTTTGTGCAAAAGAACATTCCTGCCTGTCGGGCCCATCGTAATCTTTACCGCTGCTGCCAACTTGCCCAAGCCGGACCTAAGTTCGCTGCGAGCGGTATCATCAAACATCATTTGTTTTGCCATATTGTTTTAGCCTCCAGTTTCTAAATATTGTCGTATCGTCGTATTGACTTACTTTTCAACGATTCCGAGTATTTCGCTTTCTCTTAGAATTTTATATTCCGTACCGTCAATCTCTATGTCACTGCCGCCATACTTACCATAAACAACGACCTGACCCTTCTTGACGGACATCTTTGCCCTGCTCCCGTCGTCGAGAAGTTTTCCCGTTCCTACTTCAACGATTTTACCCATCATCGGCTTTTCCTGTGCCGCGTTTGGAAGTACGATTCCGCCTGCTGTTTTCTCTTCGGCATCCTGGGGCTTTACAACTACTCTGTCATCCAAAGGTTTAATCTTCATAAATCCGCTCCTGTATTTTTTAGATCATTAGCAATGTAATCATGCGCAAAAAGCACACAATTGTCAGCCAGAACATTTTTTTTCCGGCTTGTCCGGTTTAGGTTAATTTTTAATTTTTTTCTGCCTTCTGCCTTTCACTCTCTTACATCATACCCATTCCGCCCATGCCACCCATGCCACCCATGCCGCCCATGCCGCCGGGCATACCGCCCATACCGCCTGGAGGCATTCCGCCTGCCGGTCCTGCATCTTTGTTAGGCTTTTCGGTTACGACACATCCGGTGGTCAGTAGAAGTCCTGCTACGCTTACGCTGTTTTGAAGTGCGATACGAGCTACTTTGACCGGGTCAATTATACCGGATTTAACAAGATCCTCATACGAATCCTTATCGGCGTTGTAGCCAAAGGCGCCTTTACCGCTGACAACCTTATCCACTACGATATTAGCTACGGCTCCTGCGTTATCCGCAATGTAATAGCATGGCATCGTCAAAGCTTTTGCAATTATCTGTGCGCCTGTTTTCTCGTCACCTTTGAGCTTGAGCGAATTGACAACTTCCACACATCTGACAAGTGCAACTCCTCCGCCTGGTACGACACCTTCTTCGATTGCTGCCCGTGTTGCGTGCAGTGCATCTTCGATACGGGCTTTCTTTTCCTTCATCTCCACTTCGCTTGCTGCACCAACATTAATCTGTGCCACCCCTCCTGTAAGCTTGGCGAGCCTTTCGGCAAGTTTTTCCTTGTCATAGTCGCTGGTGGTATTTTCAATCTCGTTTGTGATCAGTGAAATTCTTCCCTTGATTGCCTTATCAGAGCCAGCCCCTTCGACCATAATCGTATTATCGTTGTCAATTGTTACCTTCTTTGCCTGGCCCAGCTGCTTTGTACTGACATTTTCCAGGTCAATACCGAGATCCTTGAAGATAGCCTCGGCACCCGTAAGCACCGCGATATCCTCAAGCATAGCCTTTCTTCTGTCCCCATATCCCGGAGCCTTTACCGCCGCTACCGAAAGTATCCCGCGGAGCTTGTTTACGACCAGTGTTGCAAGTGCTTCGCCCTCAACATCCTCTGCGATAATGAGCAGCGGCCTTTTGCTCTTGGCGACCGCCTCAAGAAGCGGAACCAGTTTGCCTACATTGGTGATCTTGTCTTCATAGACAAGAATAAAGGGCTTGTTCATCTCGCAGAGCATATTGTCCTGATCCGTTACGAAATGCGGTGACAGGTATCCTCTATCGAACTGCATACCCTCTACATAATCGACGGTTGTCTCAAGACTCTTGCCTTCCTCGACGGTGATAACGCCGTCTTTTCCGACCCGCATGAAGGCCTCAGCCATCTTTTTGCCGATTTCGACATCATTATTAGCTGAAATTGAGGCAATGTTGACGATGTCGTCCTTTACTGCAATGTTGATTGGTTTTGCAAGTGATGCAAGTTTCTCCGTTGCCGCTGCTACGGCCTTTTGCATACCGCGGGCAAGGCTCATTGCATCTGCCCCCGCCGCCAAATTGCGAAACGCCTCCTTGAACATCGCTTCTGTGAGTACCGTTGCGGTTGTCGTTCCGTCTCCGGCGACTTTGGATGTCTTACTGGCCGCTTCTCTGACCAGTTTGGCTCCCATATTCTCGGCCTTGTCAACGAGTTCGATTTCCTCAGCGACGGTTACCCCGTCCTTTGTGACGGTCGGTCCGCCCCAGCCCTTGTCGATAATCGCGTTTCTCCCGCGAGGACCAAGAGTGGATTTTACCGCCGAGGCAAGCTTTTCAACACCGCTGAGTAAGGCGGCTCTGCCTGCCGATTCAAATGCCAAATTTTTTTCTGCCATACCGTTTCTCCTGTGTTACTATAAAAAAATGTGTACTGATTACGATAAAACCTGTTCAATGACATCTCTTAGAGCAAACCGAGTACCAGTATTAGCTGCCATGGATGAGTGTTTTGGCTGGAATTTGTTATAACTGTAGGAATAAGCAGAAGTTGCGATTTTGAAAATTCGACCCAAAAATCGTGAGAATCTCGCGAAACAATACTGATACTGCCATTTTTGCCGTTTTCGACAATAGCAAAAACGCCATCTTGACAGATGGAAACACAAATTGACCTTGGTCAATTTGTGATTTTTAATTCTGAGTTTTTAATTTTGAGTTTTTTTTCTGCCAGTTCTCCATTGCCTCCGGCTGGCGAAGATAGATTGGCACAATCTCCGCTGCTTCCGTGAAAAGGCCTTTTTTAGCCATCGCCTGCCCTATCGAATAAAGCCCATCCGGGTTTACCTGCCAGTACTTCTCATCAAGAATCCGCACGCCGGGTGCCTTGAATCTATCACTATAATAGGCAAGCCCCTCGCCAAAAAGCCATATTAATTCGTCCTGCTGGCCAAATTGCTCCACGAATTCTTCCGGTTTTAGCAGGCAATCGCTGGCTAATTTTCGCCATTTTCCCTCCAGTAACTCGAATATTCCCATATAAAACTGCCCTCGTTTCGCATCGATAACCACGGCTGCCCTTCTGATGTTCTGTTCAACAGATAATTCCTCAATATTGGTTATGAGTGCATCCATCGTATTTACCGCGATAATTTTCGCACCACATCCATAGGAAATCATTTTGGCCATCGTTACCGCAATCCGAAGTCCCGCAAAACTGCCCGGTCCTGCACAAATATAAATCCGTTCGATTTGGCTCGGCTTCTTTCCAACTCCGCTCAGCAGCCCCTTAATTGAGACAAACAGCTCAGCGTTATGTCTTATCAATCCTGAAAATACGGTTTTTGCCACTATTTTTTCACCAAAACCGATGGCGACAGAACCCCTCCGTCCGGAGGTATCTACTGCAATTATTAGCTGTTTTTCGTTCATTTTTGCCACTTTTGCGTCCAATCGAATCTTTTTCTGCCTGGGTCAGGAACACAACCTAATGTTTTAGTCCCGAAAAATCAATTTTTTCCTTGACAAAAAGCAATATTTTAAGTATAATACTGACTGTTTACCGATACAAGCTGTGTAGTTTCAACTCGTTAATTGTATTGTAATTTTTGGCAACAGTGTTTTTGTCTGGAGACACATTGTGGAAAAAGATATTGCTTCTTTGCGGTCTGGTGGTCGTAACTTAATGTTGATCGCAGTCCTTTTTGTTTTGGTTTTGCCAGGTTTCGGCAACTCCGCCCCACTCACCAAAAATCAATCTATGCGCCAAAAAGTCCTCATCAGCATGAAAATTGCCAACGAGCAGTATAAGCGTCGCCTTTATAAAGTCGCCGAAATAACCCTCAATAAAATCAACAAGCAGCACGTAGATTATCTCAGTAATACAGAGCGTAACAAATTGGAAGCCCTTACCAAGAACATCGGTGTCGCAATGACGGAGAGAGGGAAAATCACACGCATACTGATGGCAAGCGACCATCTTGCTGAACAAAATCAATTTGCCCAGGCCGCCGGACGCCTTGAAATGATAAAAGGCAGCGAATTTCTCAGTGAAAGTGAATCCAAACAAATAAACGATTCGATAACGTATCTTCAGGACAAACAATCCGCTTTTCAGTCAAAAGAGTCCAGACTTAAAATGGTTTTTGAGACAAGCGTCCGGAATTATGAGGTCGGCAACGTCGAAAAGGCCAAACAGGGTTTCGCTCAGGTTGCCGCATCTGGAATCGAAATAACACAGGCCGGCAAAACCGCCAATGATTACATAAGTTTGATTGAACAAGACAGGCAGCAAATCACCACCAGCCAAATTCCTTCGGTTCCTCCATTCGAGGAGGGCATTGAAGGAATCCTTGATGAGATTGAACTGGCTGAGCCGAAAATGATTATACAAGAACCGACTGAGCCGAAAATTATTATACAAGAACCGACCGAGCCGCAGCTGGATAGCCAACCACAAAACGTGTATATCCGGCAGATCACACGAAAGAAGGCCATAATAAGAGCCAGAACAAATGCTGTCGTTATCGATGCACTTTCAAAGGCTCAAAGTTATCTGGACAGTAATGAATTCGCAAAAGCAAAAGAGTACCTTGCAAAGGCATTTTCGAGTATAAATACTGAAAAACATATCCTCGGAGATGCGCTGTACAGCCAGCATCACAACCAGCTGAGAAGTCTTGACCAACAGGTAGATGCCAGGCAAAATCAATACAACGCAAATCTTCAGGTCCAAAAGCTGCAGGCCGCGGCAAAGGCACGGGAAGATCTCCGCAAATCTGTTGATTCCCAGAGGAGTCAGGCGGTCGCCGGCTATCTCAAGCGAGCTACCAACTTTATGGACCAGATGCGATACGAAGAGGCTCTCGGCCAGCTTGAACAGCTTCTGGCCATTGAGAAAACAAACCCGCAAGCCATCAGCCTGAAAAAAGTTCTTGAAAATACCCTTACCTACCGGAAACAATTAGAAATACAAAAAATGGTCGACAAGGAAGAGATAAAAACGCTTCTTGATGCCACCGAAGCATTGACACCTTATTCTGAGTTAATCCAATATTACGGTACTGAAGTACCTGCACCTCCAAAAAATTGGTACGAACTTGTGAAACAGCGTGAGCAGGAATACGAGTCGTCAAAATCCCCGGAAGAAGAAGCCTTAAATAAACAGCTCAATTCGAGAGTCGACCTCTCAGCTTTTACAGAGGATATGACATTCGCGGAGGCGATTGACATATTGAGAAATTCTGTTGACCCGCAGCTTAGTATTATCGTTATCTGGTCCGACCTCAGTGAGAACGCATTTATCGAGCGGGATCAGGCTATACAGATATCCGGTATGGGACTTTCGTCGGTTCGTCTGCGGACAGGTCTTGACCGACTCCTCCAGGCTGTCGGCGGCGGTTTCACCGAACTGGGATACAGCATCGGCGACGGCATTGTTACCGTTGCCACAGAAGAATATCTGCCAACAAATTATGTAAATAATATTTATGATGTAGGCGAACTGCTTAGTGCACCATCGATGGGCCAAAGCATGATGGGCGGCGGTATGGGTGGTGGCGGCGGTGGCGGCGGCGGTAGGGGCGGCGGCAGGGGGGGTGGGGGTACGATTTTCGGAGGGGGGGAATTAGGCTGTGGCGTAGAGGACACAATCGTGG
>SDBT01001058.1_pt1 | contig 47036 bp, 36 predicted proteins | sample 2277101 | NCBI WGS metagenome assembly SDBT01 (sample SAMN10404973, study PRJNA504765) | marine sediment metagenome | isolation source: marine sediment core GS10_PC15, 103 cmbsf | place: Arctic Ocean: Southern Knipovich Ridge | collected 2010 | reverse complement strand
TACCTTATCGACTTTTTTTTCCTCAAAAAAAGAAGCGATTACCTCTCCTCCTCCTTCCACCAGAAGACTCATTATTTCAAGCTCTCCTAACTTTTTTAGAACTTCCTTCAGACCTACCTTTTCCTTTCCTTCTTCTGTTACCACTACTTCTATTCCTCTCTTTCTCAGCCTTTGTAATTTAGGTTTGTTTGCTGGACAGGTAGTAAAAATGAAAGTATTGGATTTTTTCTGGTCGTTTAAGAGACGTGCTTTGAGGGGAATTCTTAGCTTGCTGTCCAGAACAATCCGAATAAATCTACTTTTGGAGGAAGAAGGAAGTAGGGAAGGGTCATCTTTGATTATAGTATTTATTCCTACTAAAATAGCATCCACTTTATCTCTGAGGGAATGAGCGAATCTACGTGATTTTTCGCCGGTTATCCACTTGGATTCTCCCTTGGAGGTAGCAATTTTTCCATCCAGACTGATTGCTGCCTTGACTATGACAAAAGGCTCTTTTTCTCTGATGTACTTCAAAAAAGCCTCATTTACCTTTTCTGCTTCTTGCTCGCAGAGTCCTACATCAGTTTCTATCCCATGCTGCGCCAAGTACTTTAGTCCACCCCTAGAAGTTGGGTCTAGCGTGGCTGCCGCTACCTTCGTAATTCCAGCCTTGATTATCTTTTCTGTGCAGGCAGGAGTTTTTCCATGATAGTTACATGGTTCCAGGCTGACATATAAAGTAGCACCTCTAGCTTGGCCTTTTGTTTTTTCAATAGGCTCTACTTCGGCATGCGGTCCGCCGAAGTATTTATGATATCCAGTGGCTATTACCTTTCCTTCTTTAGTAAGAACTGCCCCCACCATTGGATTAGGCGAGACTTTTCCTTCACCTTTTTTAGCCAGCCTCAGGGCCAGTCTCATCCATTTTTCATTAAGCTGCAAAACTATCTTCCTTGTCCAGTCTAAATTCCTGATGAATAGCTCTTACTGCTTCCTTTCCTTTGTTTTTTCTGACTACACAAGATATCTTTATCTCTGATGTGCTTATCATATCAATGTTTATTTCTTTCTCTCCCATGCAGGTAAACATTCGAGCGGCAACTCCGGGGTGGGACTGCATACCTGCACCTACCAAAGAAACCTTAGCCATATCTGAATCATAGATTATCTCCTCGATTTCCAATTTGTCCCTTATTTGTTCCATTGCTCTTTTTGCATCCTCCAGGCTTTCTTCTTTTATGGTAAAGGAGATATCATTTTTCCCCTGCTTTGTGCTGCTTTGAATAATCATATCCACATTAATATTAGCTTTGGCTAATTGCGCGAAAACGAGACCAGCCGTTCCTGGTTCATCGGGTACTTTCTTAATAGTTACCTTAGCCTCCTTTTCATCAAGAGTAATTCCAGATAGCACAAATCGTTCCATAGATTCGTTCTTAGTCAACTATTGTTCCCTCCTTTTGATTGAAACTAGAGCGTATATGCAAAGAAACTTTGTATTTCCTGGCCATTTCTACCGCTCGCAGATGTATAACCTTGGCTCCCAAGCTGGCCATTTCCAACATTTCTTCGTAGGATATGTGCCTGAGTTTTCTTGCCTGGGGTATAGTGCGAGGGTCAGCCGTGTATACTCCTTCTACATCACTGTAAATTTCACACGAATTTGCTTTTAGTGCTGCAGCCAGCGCTACCGCGGTAGTATCTGACCCTCCCCTTCCTAAGGTAGTAATGGTGTTCTGCAGGGTAATTCCCTGGTATCCGGCTACTACCACGATTTTACCTTTACTAATCTCTTTTAAGATTCTTTCTGTTTCAATTTTCAAAATACGAGCTTTAGTATGAGCTTCATCGGTGATTATTCTTACTTGGGGGCCGCTAAAAGATATAGATTTGGCTCCCAGAGAGAGAAGAGCCATAGACAATAGAGCGCAGGAAACAATTTCTCCTGTGGACAAAAGCATATCTAGTTCTCTTTTGGGGGGATGAGAGTTAACTTGTAAGGCAAGAGCTAATAATTCATCAGTAGTATTTCCCATCGCTGAGACTACGGCTACTATGTCATTTCCTTCTTTCTTTGCTTGCAGGACCCTTTCAGCTACTTTCCTAATTCTTTGGGATGAGTTGAGTGAACTCCCCCCATATTTCTGGATAATCAAAGGCAATTTCTTACTCCTCAAGTTCATTGTTCACGGTTCACAGTTCATCGCTGAAACAACGATAAAACGATAAGTAGGGAATGGTTAACTATGATTCCTCGCTTTACGTTTTGCCCTAAACACTAGTATATATGTGATGTAAAAACCTGAGACCCCCAATTACTTATTATCTAAAAGATTTTATCCAGTTGTTCCAGTACATATTTTTTGATTTCTTGGGGGGAAGGGAGGTCTATTACTATTTTTCCTCCCTTTATCACTTGTCCTGTTAAGGGAGTGAAATTTCCCCCACATGGACATTTTACTATTCTTTTCCTGAAGGGAAAGATGGAACGAGTTAAACAAGAAGAACACTGCCAGAGCTGTTTCTTCCCTGAGCACTTACCTTTTTTAGCCAGAGGCTTGCTATCTATCTCAACTATATCCAAAGAAAAGTCTATCACCGGAGCATTGCTTATGTATGTTCCTACTCCGAAGGCATCGGCTATAGAATTAAGAAGAGCTATTTTTTCTTCGGTTATTCCACCGGAAACAAATATTTTCACTTTCTTGAATCCCTGCAGGTCAAGTTCCCAGCGAACTTCTTTTAAGAGCTCCATAATATCGCCTCTTCTGGAAGCCGGAGTGTCTATCCTGACGGCAAAAAGCTTCTTATCTAAAGCTTTTGCCACTCTGAGAGCTTCAAACTTTTCATCTCCCAATGTATCTATTAGAGCCACTCTGCCCACTTTAGATTCAACGACCTCATCAAAAAATTGGGTAGCTTTTACCGTATCTCCCACCAGCAAAACCAGAGAGTGGGGGATGGTTCCCACAGGTTTCTGCCCGAGTTCTTCTGCGCTTTTTCTCACAGATACTCCGTCACATCCTCCGATAAAGGAGGCCCTATCTATCATCGGAGTTATTCCAGGATGCATTCTTCTGGCTCCGAAATGATAGACAGGCTTGCCCTGGGAGGCTTTCTTGCAACGGGCTGCGCGAGTAGCTACGCCGGAAGCCTGACAAATTAAGCCCAAAAGGGCAGTTTCGTATTTGCCAAATTCGCTATAATTACCTTCTATCGTTAAAACTGGCTCAGAAGGATAGAATAGGCTACCCTCAGGCATACTCCAGACATCAGCCTTTAATCCTTCCAGTAAATAGAGTATTTCATCCAAACCAGCCAGGATTGCCCATTGGTAAGGAGAAGGAAGAGTTCGTGCTCTCACTTCAACTACAACTCTTTTGTCTAATTCTTTCTCTTTTAGAATCATCACCGTGCGCTCAAAGTAGACATCGGTAATTTTTCCCTGTTTAATATCATCAGAGTTAGAAATATGGAACATGTTTCACCCCGGATAAGATCTGCGATTAGTAATTATGACAGGCGACGTAATGCTCTCCCCCTATGTCATCAAGCATGGGCTCTTCCTCTTTACATTCTTGGGTTGCTAACTGACATCTCGGGTGGAATCGGCAGCCAACAGGAGGATTGGTCGGACTGGGCACGTCTCCCTTTAGTACTATCCGCTCTCCCTTAACCTCAGGGTCGGGAATGGGGATGGCAGAAAGAAGAGCCTGGGTATAAGGATGTTTTGCAGAGGAATAGATCTCTTTCCAGTTAGCCAGTTCCACTATTCTTCCTACGTACATTACAGCTACTCTATCACTAATATATTTTACTACGCCCAAGTCATGAGCTATGAAAAGGTAAGTTAAATTAAACCTGGCCTGCAATTCCCTCAGTAAATTTATTACCTGAGCCTGGATAGAGACATCTAAGGCAGATACCGGCTCATCACAAACCACGAACTTAGGATTAATGGCCAAAGCACGGGCAATACCTATTCTTTGTCTCTGACCTCCACTGAATTCGTGAGGATATCTTCTTATGTGCTGTTCTTTTAACCCCACAATTCTCAGCAGTTGACGAACCCTCTCTTCCCTTTCCTTACCCTTGGCAAGATTATGAATGAGTATAGGTTCGCTGATGATATCTCCTATGGTCATTCGGGGATTAAGGGAAGCATACGGGTCCTGGAAGATAATTTGCATATCGCGGCGCAATCTACGTAATTCTTTCTTGTTCAGCTTGGTTATATCTTTATTTTCAAAAATTACCCTTCCCTTTGTCGGTTCCACTAGTCTCAAGATAGCTCTTCCCGCAGTCGTCTTACCACATCCGCTCTCGCCGACCAGACCTAAGGTCTCACCTCTTTTGATAGAAATGTTTATCCCATCGACAGCTCGCACGTAACCGATAACTCGGGAAAGAATTCCACCCCTGAGGGGAAAATGAACCTCTAGACCCTCTGTCCTTATCAGATAATTATCTTGCCTCATATTTCGTTGTGCCTCCAACATCTAACCCGGTGAGCATCTATTACGTCCATAAGTGCAGGTTCTTCAGTTTTGCATTTTTTCTCTGCAAAAGAACAGCGGGGATGGAATCTACACCCGATTGGGAAACTTAAAGCATCAGGGACCATACCCTTTATCACCTCGAGCTTAACCTCTCTATCCATGTCCAATCGGGGTAGAGATTTTAACAAACCACGTGTATAGGGATGCTTGGGGTTACGGAAAATCTCACGCACCTCAGCAGATTCTACGGCTTTACCGGCATAAACTACTATCACTCTATCCGCCATTTGGGCAATTACTCCTAAGTCATGAGTTATAATAAGCACTGATGTTCTGAACTCCTTTTGCAGCTTGCTGATCAGGTCCAGAATTTGGGCCTGAATGGTGACGTCAAGAGCAGTGGTCGGCTCGTCCGCTATCAGCAATTCAGGATTACAGGAAAGAGCCATAGCTATCATTACTCTTTGTCTCATCCCCCCACTCATTTGATGAGGATACTCTTTAAATCTACGGGAAGGCTCCGCAATTTCCACCAATTTCAGCATTGCCAGAGTTTTTTTTTGACTTTCCTTCTTATTAAGTCCTTGATGCAATCTTATAGCTTCCGAGATTTGTTCTCCTATAGTATGGACTGGATTAAGCGAAGTCATAGGCTCCTGGAATATCATGGAGATGTTCTTTCCTCTTATTTTGCGCATAGCCGGCTCGCTTATTTTCAAGATATTTTTGTTTTTGAAATATATTTTGCCATCTATTATTCTTGCTGGGGGTATTGGAAGCAGGCGCATTATCGATAAAGCAGAAACACTTTTCCCGCAGCCACTTTCACCGACCATACCCAGTGTTTCTCCTTTATTAATTTCAAAATCAATGCCATCTACTGCTTTCACTACACCATCTTTTGTATAAAAATAGGTCTTTAAATCCTTTATTGAAAGTAAAGTTTCTTCCACTTTTTTTCCTATTTAGTTCTCTTTTGCCTTGCTTTCTGTTTGGCTGCAAATTGAAGATTACCAGCAGATAGTTGTTTTAGTCTCTGTGTAGTGGCAAGTCTGTTAATAAGCAATTTCATTTATTTCCAGCTCAATTTAGAGTTTCATATGGGGATCTAGGGCATCGCGTAAGCCGTCGCCAAGGAAATTAAAGGCAAACATCGTAACAGACAAAGCCAGAGCAGGGAATAATACCAGGTGTGGATACGAACGCATTCCCTGGTATCCCTCAGAAATCATCATTCCCCAGCTAGGAGTGGGAGGATTTACCCCCAACCCAATAAAACTCAAAAACGCCTCATATAAAATGTAAGCAGGAATAGTTAAGGTTTGGCTAATAATACAGGGACCAATTATATTAGGAAGAATGTGGCGAGATATAATGCGCAAATTACTTGCCCCCATGGCTCGAGCCGTTTCGATGAATTCTTTTTCCTTCAGAGAGAGAGTCATTCCCCTTGCTAGACGAGCCATTCCCAACCAGGAAGTTAATCCGATGCCAATAAAAATGAAGAACATTCCTCCCAGAGCGTTATCAATACTACTTATCATCCCCCCAAGCGTGCCTGGCTTGATGGAAGCAAAAGTGGATTTGAAATATACCATAAGCAGAATAATCAAAAGTAAGGTGGGAATGCCGTAGCCAATATCGACCAGACGCATCATATAATTATCCACCTTACCGCCAGCGTAGCCAGCAATAAGACCATAGGAAACTCCGACAACAAAACTTACCGTCGCCCCCATCAAAGCGACAGATAAGGATACTCGGGCTCCATAAATGATACGACTGAGAAGGTCTCTTCCCATAAAATCAGCACCCAACCAGTACTTTTGTCCCGGTTTGGCGTAGTTGTCCCAGAAATTGCCTTCATCATACGAATAAGGAGCGATAATAGGAGCAAAGATGGCCATTATGCAGAGAGCGATTACTATAACTGCACCGATTGTTGCCATCCTATTTCTCATCAAGCGATATAAGGCATCCTTCCAGAGGTTTGTTTCTTTAACCATTGCCTTGTTAGCTTCCTCTTTTTCTCTTACCCTTATCTTCATTCCTGTGCCTTTATCCCTTTCTATTCATATCTGATACGGGGGTCCAGAAAACCATAAGTTATGTCCACCACTAGATTAGCCAGGACAATAATTGCTCCGAAAAAGAGAGTAATACCCATAATTACCGGGTAGTCTCTGTTGGTCACACTGGTAACAAAATACTTTCCTATACCCGGGATAGCAAAAATCTGTTCCACAATCATTGAACCGGTAATGATAATAGCAAATATCGGACCTAAAACAGTAGTTACCGGTATGAGCGCATTCTTTAAAGCATGATGTAGCATTACTACACGTTCTGAGAGACCTTTAGCTCTTGCTGTTCGAATGTAGTCCTCCCGAATAACCTGCAACATACTAGCGCGAGTTAATCTGGCTATAATACCCGAATAGGCTGTCCCTAGAGTTAGGGCCGGCAAAATCATATGGCTTATTCCTCCCCATCTGGCTATAGGCAACCAACCTAGCTTCAAGCCAAATATCCACATTAGAAAGGGACCAAGAGCTATATTGGGAAGAGAAACTCCCAGTATAGCCAGCCACATACAGGTATAGTCAATAGGTGTGTTCTGCTTCAGAGCGGCTAATATTCCTAAAGGAACGCCTAATGCGACGGCAATAAAAAAGGCAAATAACCCCAATTGAGCTGAAATGGGCGCTTGCTGGCGGATGATGTCATTCACTGTTCTACTTCTGGAAGTAAAGGAGGGACCAAGGTCAAAATGGGCAATTCCTCCTAAGTAATTCAAATATTGTTTCCAGAATGGTTCATCCAGGTGATAATATGCCTCCAGATTAGCTATGATTTCGCTGGGTAATTTTTTTTCCCGGTCAAACGGGCCTCCCGGAATCACATGCATAAGAGTAAAAGTAATTAAAGAAAGTATTAACAAAATAAGTATTGACCAAAAAATGCGTCTGATAATGTAAGCAAACATTCCTTTCCTCTCGTTAAAACAACAAAAACACATATAGCCCCTACTGTGTAATAGTAGGGGCTATATGCTTTAACACAAGTCTTTACAGCTCATGATCTAAGTAGGTAGAATCTTCCAATCCTTAATGTGTTCCCCTCCCATAGGAGCATAGGTCCTTTCGACATTAGACTTGGTCATAACAACCCGGGTATACCAGTAGATGGGGATAATGGCGGCATCTGTATCACAGAGAATTGTTTCCGCCTTTTGGTACATCTCTTTCCTTTTGGCAGCGTCGGGTTCACTCGCAGCTGCTTCCACCAGCTTATCATATTCTGGATTGGAGAAATTGGCGTAGTTTGACTCGGATTTAGAGTTGAATACGTCATTTAGCCAGTTATTGGCATCCGGGTAATCTGCGCACCAACCCAGTCGGTAAATCTGGGGAGCATCCTCAACGCAAGTCTTCAAATAGACTTTCCACTCCTGGTTAGCCAGGTTCACTTTTATGTCCAGTACTTGCTGCCACATGGATTGAATAACCTGGGCAATTTTCCGGTGACTTTCACTGGTATTAAACATCAAGGTAACAACAGGAAAGCCTTCTCCTTCAGGATAACCAGCTTGGGCAAGAAACGCCCTGGCCACTTCTGGGTCAAAGGGATGTCCAATTTCTTCAGCCGGGTCAACCCAACCGAAGATTCCGGGGCAGGAAAAAGTAGTGGCAGGTCTCTGTCCTCCCTTGAGAATAGTGGTAATCAGGGTTTGTCTGTCGATAGCTGAAGCAAAAGCTTTGCGCACCAGAGGATTGTCAAAGGGGAATTTTTCATTGTTAAAGCCGTAGTAGTAGGTACAGAGCCTGGGAGCTATATAAAGCTCCTTGCTCAATACAGCGTCTGCTTTTAACCTGTCCATATCCTCAAGAGGAATATCGTGTATTTCATCCAGTTCTCCGGCTTCATAGAGAGCTAAACTGGTAGACTGCTCTTGTATCATCACACAGTAGATTTCATCAATCTGAACTTTGTCTGCCTCATAGGAATCAGGGTTTTTCACCATAACTAGATAATCATCATGAACCCACTCTTGTAGCATATAATGTCCATTGGTAACTATGTTCTCCGGCATTGTCCATTTGTCACCCCATTTTTCGATAGTTTCCCGGGGTTGAGGTCTGGCTATCCACATGCCCGCTATTGCTGGAAAATATCCGGCAGGATTATTCAATTCGAAACGCACTATGTAGTCACCCACTGCTTTGACGCCTACCAGACTGGCATCTTCCACTTCTCCCGTATTGTAGTCCTGTGCTCCTTTAATCACATAAAGCACATAAGCATAATCTGAGGCTGTAGCCGGATTAAGGGTCCTCTTTACTCCGTATTCCACATCATTGGCTGTAACCGGCTTTCCGTTTGTCCATTTAATATCATCTCGCATAATAAATGTCCAGACCAGTCCATCATCAGAAACAAACCAATCCTTGGCCAATTCAGGAATAACCTCCATTGTTACATCATCGTAATCGGTCAGGCCAAGAAAAAGCTGCTCATCCACAAATACAGAGGTAGTATCGGTAGCGAGAGCGGGATCAAGGGTGGGTGGTTCACTGCCTAAATTCCAGCGGAGTACTGTCCTTGCTCCAGCGGGTAACACCAGTATGCTTATGCACATTAGAGTAATTATACCCAGCACTATAGTGCCCTTTTTCATCACTAACCTCCTTTTAAATATACTTTTACCCTTCAATCTTCAATCCTCTTTAAACGCCTCACCTCCCTTCCTGATTCGCCTACTATTCTTTTTGGCTTTTCTGATCTTCTCCTACCCATTATATTATATATTATAATAACGTTCAAAAAAAAAGTCAAACAGGCGCCAAAATGCTTTCTAAATCTCCTTGTAGTTGAGGGTATGAAGATAAGTGCTGTGCACGCTGAAGACACTAAGCACAGTATTGGTTATATCTTTGACTTTGATGCGATAAAAGTGTATATTTCGGAAGATAGCAAGAATCACGAGAAACTTATACAAGGGACGGAGTCCCACGTTTTTGTGCGTGGGTGAAAGGAAAAAAATGACAGATACCAAAAAGGGAAAGTTACTAAGAGAGGCTTTACAAAAAAATGAAGGCGTTCTGCGTCTGGCTCCAGCCTGGGTTCCCAGGTTATTCTTAATCCCGGGTGGACGACTGAAGCTAGACAGGAGTGACCTTTATGCTCTTGGTATTGATAGAGGAGGCATTGACGAGAGATGGCTTGCTTCTACCACTAATGCGGACAATGGGCCAGGAACACCGGAGGATGAGGGCTTAAGCTATATTAGCATAGAGGGTAAAAAGGTGATTTTACTCAAAGATGCTATTGAGCTAGAGGGCGGCCTTATTCTGGGAAAAGAGACCATGGGAAAATACGGAGGCTGGAGAGTATTAGGCAAGTTTTTTGACAATCTCGGCCCTATTTCTCATCATCTTCACCAGAGTGATAAACAGGCAAAGCTAGTGGGTAGGAAGGGAAAACCCGAAGCCTATTACTTCCCCAGGCAGCTTAATTTTTTGGAAAACAACTTTCCTTATACCTACTTCGGCTTTACTCCAGGAACAACAAAAAAGAATGTTAAGAGATGTTTGGAACGCTGGAATGAGGGAGATAATGGTATCTTGAACTATGCGCAAGCCTATAAACTAGAGCCAGGAACGGGCTGGTCAGTTCCTCCCTGTATCCTACATGCTCCCGGTTCCTTAGTTACTTATGAAATCCAGGGCCCAAGCGATGTTTTTGCTATGTTTCAATCAATGGTTGAGAACAGGCCCGTCCCCTGGGATTTACTGGTGCATGACGTGCCGGAGGATAAGCGTTATGACCTTGATTTTATTGTTGAACTCATTGACTGGCCAGCTAATCTTGATGAGCATTTCAAAAAGAATCACTATCTTAAGCCGATATCAATAGCAGATACAAAAGAGGAAGGATACCAGGAAATGTGGATCACTTATGGCACAGGCGATATATTTAGCGCCAAGGAGTTAACTGTATTTCCGGGTAGAAGTGTAACCATAAAAGATAATGGTGCTTATGGATTGGTTGTGTTACAGGGACATGGAAGTGTGGGTAAAATGGCGGTAGAATCCCCTACTCTTATTAGGTATAATGAGCTTACCCATGACGAGCTCTTTGTTTCTAACGAGGCAGCCAGAAGGGGAGTAAGAATTACTAACAAAGGCTATGAGAATCTGGTTATTTTAAAACACTTTGGCCCGGGAACACATCCTGATGCTCCGGGGATTGGATAATAAGCATCTTCATCCTTTTTATAAATGTCCAGCGACCCCGTGGTTATTGCGAGGAGAAATAGGAAATTCCGCACTTCGCCCGGAACAGGTTGTGTCATTCCAGGGCAAACCCGGAAGGCTGCTTCATTCCGTTCGCTTTTCGTATTTTGCAGTACGCATCACGACTATGGCAGCTTGCTCGCATACATAGTCCATTCAGTATTTACATCTGTTTTCTTAGTATATCGAGGGCTTTTTCTCCTTCAGTCATTCTCTGGTAAAAGCCTATCACTCTTCTCAGGCAGTCGTGATTACCGCTCAAATGTGTTTTTTGTTTAGAACCCGGAGGAGTCCAAAGAGAAAAGTCCTCAAATATTTGTGTTATTTTTTTTTCAGTCTGTCTTCTATCTTTCTTCCTGATGTCGAGCAATAATTCCGGGATAGTATGGTTAGCATCAGTAAAGCGATAAGTCGCTCCTATATCATCTTTGCCCAAATAAGCATCTCCCTCCCGCTTTGTGGCAGTTAGATATCTGAAAACCGTAGCCAGGGCAAAGGCCAGTTTATCTTTAAATTCTTCAGAAGCAGTAGTGTAATGTTTGGAGACAATGGTAGGAGCAATTCTTTCTCTTAATTTTAGAGTATGATTAACGTTAACTCTAACTGCGTCATCTTCTAATTCGCTAATTCTTTTTAGAAAACTGAAGGCATACTTTGCTGCATCCTCACCTTCAATTGGTATATCTTTTTCCACAATTTGAGCATTGCCGCCAATTACTACGCGCAAGTACTCTTTGATGACAGGATTATTTGCTGCCGCATTTATTTTTCTATATCCCGATAGGTGAGCCAAATGAGTTATGAAAGGAATATGAACCGAGTTGAGTAATCTTAATTTCCAACTATGGTAAGAGTTAATACTACCTCTGGTAATAATCACCCCCCGATGGACAAGCTCAGAAAAAGGCACTCTTAATCTTCCCCTGGCGTCTCTAATCACCAATGACCACTGTTCCGGCATCTTTTCGGTATAAGTAATCAAGCGGTCTTCTTTGCCAATTTTTTTTCTAGCCTCTTCTTTGATTGTTTCGGGAACAGCAGCGGGGTCTGGCACTACTCTATCTCCCATCTCGTCCAGGAAATCAACTTCATTTTCCAACCAGGATAGATAGGAAGGATTTTCTTTTTCTCTGGCATATTCCCTCTGGATATCTCTTACAATTTCACCATTACCTTTAAGATTATCGGTATCCATTACTGAAATGCTGCTCTTTGGGCCATGCTCGCCAAAGTATCCAAACAGAGTTTCTGCCAAAATATCCATACCAGCCTGTCCTTTTCTTACACCTGCTTCGGTAACTCCTACCAGGATTAGGTCTAAATCATTTTTTATCTGCTCGAGGAATTGTTCTCTTCCTTCTCTTGTGGATAAAGCAGCGGCACCTATCACACTTTCTATTAATTTTGTACTCGTCACTCCCCCCACATTGAATGTAACCACATGGTATAATCCGCCCTGTTGACTGAATGCTTCAGCTCTTGAACTGTGTCTTGGTTGACCGATAAAGATTCCGCCTTTATATTTACCCATCTTAATCAAATCATGGATATATTCATGAGTTAAAGCTCTTTGCAATCCACCAGCTCCAATAGCCAGTATTTTAACTTCTAAGGAAGGTTTCTTTCTGGTTAAAAGTGGTAACTTCATTTTTCGTTTTATGCCCTCTTTTCTTTCTCTTCCATTATCAGGAGTCGTCCTTGCGGGTCAAATCTCTTATACACAACTTCTCTTAGCGGCTGTCTTTCTCTATAAGATGGCTGGTGCTCGTAACCTGGCTCTTGCCAGGGAGGGTTAGGGGGAAGAGCCTGGTCAAATTCTACCAGAAGCTCCTTTTGGTAACTGCCGGCAAAGGCTTTCTCAAAAAATCTAGGCAGTGCTTCTTCTATCAATCTTTTCCACGATTCGGTTTCTTTACCCGGAATAATAGGATAAAAAAGTGCGCCATTTGCCTCAGCTGCCCTTCTGTCTCCTGGGGCATCACCTAACATCAGCATTTCATCGGATTCATATTTATCCCCGGCAGCTATTCTGATGTGCTTTTCTTTCTTACCCATTTCTTGTCCGGCAATGACTTTTACATAATTATCTAGATTATGTTCCTTCCATTCTCTGTCCAGTGCCTCATAAGGTGTTTGCGAAACTACTATTAGGTCAGCATTTTCAGAGGCTAGTGCGAGAGTCTCCCTTACATGCTCGAAGGGAGGAATATTCTTGATTTTGGCAGCTATAGTTGAATTTACTGCTTTACTCCAGGTCAGGAGTTTAGACAAGGAACTGTCCTCTCCCTTTTGCACATACCCCTCCAGGGTAGGATTACCTAAGGATATATCCTTGTACTTCCTGACGTAGGCATCCAGTGCGGTCGTTTCCGGAAGGGTAATTCCTTTTTCCATCATCACTTGCTTTGCCTCTGGTATTTCGGTGAGAAAACGGTATGTATACTGCAAGGCAATAAAGCGATTGCATCCTCGCGTCCTGGAGAAGAGATTAACAAATTCAGCCACTTCACGCAGATAGGATTCAATACCCCAGAGTTGATGAAATTCCATAATCTTTGGATGAAAAACTACAATTTGCTTGGGATTCATAGAATCAAATACACAGCCGTCCGAGTCAATGGCAATAAGGAATCTCTTTTTCCTCGGGAAGTTTCTTAATCTCTCTGCTGCTTTCTTCAGCTCCTCGCTGTCCATTTTGCCTCTCCTTTTTTCGTGGATGTGTGATATTATAACTTTTCTTAATTCTTGCGTCAAGAAGAACCTCAGGACGATTCCTCTCTGTCACCATTCTCGTATATCGTATATGGTATATCGTATATCGTCAGAAAGACCTTTGAAACAAAAAACAAAAGAAGATTTGTACATTTATTTCTACTCAGGTTGTCGTTTCGGGAAAGGCGTGAAAAGACTTTGAAGGGGGAAATAGGGCTTTGCCGATTCCTTCGGAATTCCCCCCTCAACGGCCCTTGGCCTGCTCCGTCCAAGTTCAAGAAGAGGCAAAGTTTCGTCACTTTATTCCTCAAACAGGACGTCTTTCTTTTTCCTCAACTCGAAGACTCGTTAAGGTAGCGTCTATAAGGCTCCTTTAATGAATGTCCTTTGGCCCTTCTTGACTGGTTAATGTTAAACTAATAATATATTGGTTCCTACAAATAAAAATTGAAGGAGAACTTAGTATGAAAAAATGTAATATAGGACTAATAGGTTTAGCAGTGATGGGTAAGAATCTAGTTCTCAATATGGAGAAACACCGGTTTTCGGTGGCGGTTTTCAATAGAAGCCTAGAGAAAGTAGATAGCTTTTTGAAGGAAGAAGCCAGGGAGAAGAATATAGTGGGAACTGACACCATAGAGGAATTGGTCGAAGCGCTCGAGGTTCCCAGGAAGATAATATTAATGGTTAAAGCGGGCAAACCGGTGGATGATTTTATCGATAAACTCGTGCCTTGTCTGAAAAGCGGCGATTTGATCATTGACGCTGGTAATTCCTTTTTTCAGGATACTATACGACGCAGTAACTACCTGGCCGGAAAAAATATTCTTTATATTGGTACTGGAGTTAGTGGTGGGGAGGAAGGGGCTCTGAAGGGTCCTGCTATTATGCCGGGCGGACAGTCAGAGGCTTACAAACTTGTAGAGCCAGTCTTCACTACGATAGCTGCTCAGGTTGATGGCGTTCCCTGCTGTGCCCATATTGGCCCTGACGGCGCTGGTCATTATGTTAAGATGACTCATAATGGTATCGAATATGGTGATATGCAGCTCATTTCGGAGGCATATAGCTTGATGAAGGATATTCTGGGTATGAATGCCAGGGAGATGGGACAAACTTTTAGTGCATGGAATCAAGGCAAACTTGATTCATATTTAATTGAGATAACCGCTGATATCTTGAGTAAAATAGATACTACAGGGAATCCTTTGGTAGAGATGGTTCTTGATGAGGCGGCTCAAAAGGGTACTGGTAAATGGACCAGTCAATCAGCTCTGGATTTAGGAGTATCTGCACCGACCATTGCCGAGGCTGTATTTACCCGATGCATTTCGGCTATTAAGGAAGAGCGAGTTAAGGCAGAAAAAGTGCTGAAGGGCCCTCAGAAAAAATACCAGGGTGACAGAGAGGATTTACTGGAAGCAATTAAAGAGGCACTCTATGCCGCTAAAATCTGCTCTTACGCCCAGGGTTTTTCCCTGATGAAAAAAGCTGCTAGAGAATATAATTGGGAGCTTGACCTGGGTAGAATTAGCATGCTCTGGCGGGGTGGTTGTATTATCCGGGCTAGATTTCTCAAGAAGATTAACGAAGCTTTCAAGCGAAACCCACACTTGTCTAATTTATTATTGGACCCTTACTTTAGGGAAGCAATCGAGGAAGCTCAAGCTAAGTGGCGAAAAGTTGTCATTACAGCAACTGATTTGGGCATACCGATACCTGCTTTTAGTTCAGCCCTGGCTTATTTTGACAGCTATCGAAGTTCTCGATTGCCAGCAAACCTGATTCAGGCACAAAGAGACTATTTTGGAGCGCATACTTATAAAAGAATAGACAGAAAGGGCATATTTCATACAGAATGGATGCTAGAAAACCGCCCGGAAGTAAGAATAGATAGTTAAATAGGGAGGATTATTATGTTAGCGGGGATTAATCGTTTAATTAAGGTTATCGAAAATGAAGGAGTTTTTGGGTGCTCTGAAATGACGAATATTAAGAAGGAAAGAGTTAAGGAAGCAGCCTTCTTATTGCGTCTTAATTTCCATTTTCATCACAAGTCTCTGAATATCTCACAAGGAAAGGTCTATTTTCTTATTGAGGAAGAGAAAGAAAAGAAACTGGTTTCTTGTGTCTGCGGTAAAGTTAACGATGATGAATTCATATCTGATGAAACCATAAATATAGATGGTTCCAGTCTTAAAATCTGTCCCTTGACACATGAAAATGCTATGGTCATCAGGGAAGTTTTTAGTTATGCTGCTCCCACTGTTTTAGGCACTGAACCTGCTTTTGGTACCGGGGACAGGATAGGAGGAAAAGCGTCTGCTACTCCCGGTCATATCAGGGCAGTGAGGGATTATGATGTAACCACATTTTTTGCCCAGCAGTCAGTAAGGGAAAATGCGCGGACAAAAAGAACATTTGAGGATGTTCTTGATGATGTCACCTGGGGAGTTTTTCAGGAGGCATACAAAGGCAGGTGGGGTGCGGATGCTGACCACTTAATGGATTTAGCTAGTATGGGTCTGGCGGTGGATGCAGGGTTTACCATGTTTACTGTTGACCCCTCTCATTGCATCAATGACGCTGCTCCTGATATGAGAAGAAAGGAGTTAGAAAAAGAATGGGCAAAGTTGTTCAGAACAGGGAAAGAGGCTGATAATTTTCTGGATGAATATCTTCCCCTTAAAGAAGAATTAATAAGCGATAATTACAAATTGCCAATCAAGTATACTGAGGAACAGATAATGCGGATTGCAGTCCAGTATCTAAGGGCAATACGATTTAGCATAGATGCTTATGCTGCCATTGCTCAACATAAGGGTAACCATGATTTTGATTTTGAAATGTCCGTTGATGAAACGAGCGTAGCTACGAGTGCTCTGGCCCATTACTTAATCGCTAAAGAATTGAATGATGCCGAAGTAAAATTAACCAGTCTGGCGCCAAGATTTGATGCCGGTTTTGAAAAAGGCATAGACATTAGGGCCAATGATGGGAAAAAGCCTTTACCGGCTGATTTAAGGAAATTTGAGAATAGCATTAAATCTCATTCTTTAATTGCCAGGAAGATGGGTCCCTATAAACTATCTGTTCACTCAGGGAGCGATAAGTTCATTGCCTATCCTCTCATCAGCAAACATACAAAGGGAATGTTCCACGTAAAAACTGCTGGAACAAGTTATTTGGAAGCAGTCAAGGTCATAGCCCAGCACGATTCTTCTCTCTTTAGAAAAATGCATCAATGTGCTTTGGCCACATTTGGGGAAAACCGTCTCAGCTACCATCTAACTACTAATTTGAACAATATTCCCTCTACAAGGGAGCTAAGTCCGGCAGAAGTAGTCAAAGAGCTAACAATAAATGATGATTGGAGACAGGTCATTCACGTAGCTTACGGTGTTTTGCTGGATGAATTTGGAAAGAGAATGATGGATGTATTAGAAGAAAATAGAGAGGATTATTATCAAAGTGTGGCTAAACACATGAGGAGACATCTGGAAGCTTTTGGTGTAAGAAAAGAGAGCCTATAGCGCTTAGTTTTACGCATAGACAAGATATAAGAAGGTTTTATTGTGTAAACTGTTTGAGAAGATTAAGAAATCGAGCTTCACTCTTTAGCCATAACAATTTGCTTCTTTAAGCCTTCCTTTTTCTCCATCATTAAAACAGCTTTTTCTAACTGATGCAAGGAAAATTCCTCAGTCAGGAGATAGCTAATATTGAGTCGTTCTGAGGCTAGAAGTTTAGCTGCTCTATTGAAGGTATCCAGGGTGAGAGCATAGGTACCTAGCAAGGTCAATTCACGGAAATAGATATCAAAAGGTTTAATCTGGGAAAAAGCGTTAGTATTAGCTACACCAAAAATATTAACTATCCCTCCCTTTTTAGCCATCTGAATAGCTTGTTCTGTCGTTCCCGGAGAGCCAACCGCTTCTATGACTACGTCTGCCCCTTGACCAGAAGTAATCTTCTTTACCTCGTTTACAGGCTCAGTTTTCATTGGGTCAACAACAAAGTCTGCTCCTCGAGCTTTAGCCAGCTTTCTTCTTTCCGCGATACGTTCAGATACTATTATTTGTGAAGGACCTTGAAGTTTGATTAGTTCAAGGAGTAGAAGGCCCACTGTCCCTGCTCCTATAAGAAGAACCGAATCTCCTTGTCTAATTCTTGATAAATCTATACCGTGAATACAACAAGCAGTTACCTCTATGAATGCACCGGTTATATAGGACATATTATCCGGCAGTTCATAAAGAACTCTGGCGGGTAGTTTAATGTATTGAGCAAAGGCTCCGTTGTTTACTATCTCGCCTGCTCCTCCTATGGATTGCGCATTCTCGCAGAGGTTACCCTTGCCCTTAAGGCAGGCTGGACATAAGTCACAGCTAATCAAGGGGATAGCACTGATCCTGTCGCCAATCTTTATGGGAACTTGACCACTTAGGTTAGCATAATTGGCTACATTTTTTCCTACTCTCTCTATAGTTCCGGAGAATTCATGTCCGAGGATAACTGGCGTCTTTACTGGAAAGCTGCCTTTATACATGTGAACGTCGGTCATACAGACTCCACAACGAGCTACTTTGATCAAAACCTCATTTTCTTTGATTAACGGGATGGGAACACGACGGACTACTATCTTGCCAGGTCTTTCTAAATAAACTGCTTGCATTCTTTCCATTGCTTATCTCCAGAAGGTGAGTTTTGCCTGAAGTAATTTGTCTGTATTCTATGGTAAGAAAAGAGCTATGTCAAAAAAAGAGAAATATAGATAGAGATTAACAACACAGATAGATAATATCTTTCTCGCTCAGTTGACAAAAGAATATTGCCAAGAGGTCACTGAAAAGTACAATTTCGCTTGTTAGGACTTGATTTTTTGAGACTTTGTTATATTATTATCTTCTAAGACAAGAATATGAGGAGATAAATTACTTACAGAGCCAGTCTTAGTGGAACAGCCAGGTACCAGGTGACCTTCTTTAACAAATGCACTAAGTGCTTTGGCGATAATGGGCGTAATTGAAAGAAGAGGCCGAACAGGAGATGTTTAGAGCCCTGTAGGGGTTGTTATTGAATCTTTGAGGAGGAGACAGCGATGAAATATAGTGTATTCACGGTAATGACTCCGGAATTTACTCCCAAGGAGATAGTAGGTGAATTAGCTCGGTTAGGCTATAAAGGGGTTGAATGGAGAGTAGTGACAGTTTTGGAGAAAAAGGAAGAAAAAGTTTCTTTCTGGGAGGGCAATAAATGTACTCTTTATCTTGAGACTCTAGGAGAAGAAACAGATTATGTCAAGAAAATAACAGAGAAAGAGAATCTGGAAATCCCCAACTTAGCCACCTATTTAAAGGTAGATGAGTTTGATAAGATAGAGAAAGTTATGCAGGCAGCTAAGATTATGACCTGTTCCCAAATAAGAGTAAATGCTCCTGCCTACGAGAGAGGACTTAACTATAATAATTTATTTGAAGAAACAAAGAAAACCTTAGAAAAAGTGGAAAGGCTTGCATCCAAATACGGCATAAAGGCTCTTTTAGAATTGCATATGGGTAATATTATACCTAGTGCCTCTGCGGCTCATCGTCTCGTTTCCTCATTTGACCCCAATTGCATTGGGCTTATCTATGATCCGGGGAATATGATCTATGAAGGATATGAAAACTGGCAGATGGGAATGCAGTTATTGGGAGAATATTTAGCTCATATTCATATCAAAAATGCTTCTTGGGTGATTGAGAAAAAAGATAAAAATGGTGTTTTTTTCTGGAAACCTACCTGGGCGCGATTAAAAGAAGGGTTCGTTAATTGGAAAGAGATTATGGATGTTCTTAAGATAGTAGATTACAAGGGGTATCTTTCTTTTGAGGATTTCTCAGACATTCCTACGGAAAAGAAACTAACTGAAGATATAGAATATCTCAAAAGTCTGGAATATGACCGAGTTTCCAAATAAGATGAAATGGTATTATTATGCTGACAAAAATTCAACAAGAGGAAAATAATGCAAAAAATTAGAATTGGGGTAATTGGCTTGGGAGGAATGGGACAGGCACATATAAATAAAATCGAGGAGATTCCTGAGACTGAACTTACTGCCGTCTCGGATGTTGATTCTGAGATAACGAAGAAGATTTCTCAGGAATATCAGGTTCCTGGTTTTGCTGATTATGAAAAACTTCTAGAAAGTGAGTTGATTGATGCAGTTATCATTGCTACTCCTCACTATTTCCACCCTGAAATTGGCATAAAAGCAATGAAAAAAGGGATTCACTGTCTTTCGGAGAAACCAATTGCTGTTTCTGTAGCTGCGGCAGATAAATTTCTTCAGGCAGCCGAAGAAAGTGGTGTAGTTTTTGCTGTAATGTATCAACAAAGAACCCTACCGGAGATAAGGCTAGCTAAAAAGCTCATTAAGAGTGGGAGATTAGGGAAAATAAGGCGAACCTCTATGATTGAGCCAAATTACCGAGCCCAAGCTTATTATGATAGTGGCACCTGGCGCGCTACCTGGAAAGGAGAGGGAGGAGGAGTTTTGATAAATCAGGCTCCGCATGGAATTGACGTATTTCTCCTTTTAGGTGGCATGCCTAATAGAGTTACAGCTAAGGTGCGTACTCACCTTCACAAAATTGAGGTGGAGGATGAAGCTTGTGCCTTACTCGAATATCCCAATGGAGCCTGGGGTTATTACTATACTACGACCAATGAGGTCCCAACTGCAACTTCAATGGAAATTTCCGGTGACAAAGGAAAACTCCTCTACCAGAATGGCTCACTTAAGTTTTACTCTTTCAAGAGCTCAATTCCAGAATTTACTTTCTCTTGCAAAGATATGTGGGCAAGTCCTGAAGTAGTAGAAAGGAAGTTAGAGCTTCCTCAATATAATACAGGCCACAAAGAGATTATCCGAAACTTCTGCCGCTCTATTCTCTTTAAAGAAGAGTTAATTACTCCAGGAGAAGAGGGCATCTGGACGGTCGAGTTCTCTAATGCTCTTATCCTTTCTGGGAAGAAGAATAAACCAGTAGACATTCCTCTTGACCGAGGAGAATATGAAGAGCTTTTAGAAAGCTTAAAGAAAAGTTCGCAAGAGAAAAAAGTAAGAAAGATAAAGAGAGTTTCTGACCCTCATCATTTTAAATAACGCGTAGAATATATAGAGTTTAGAGGAAAATAAACAGAACATAGTTAGAAAAGGGAGGTTGAAGGGTGTTCAAATTAACTGGTTTTGGAGATGAAATCTCATCAGATTTAGATACTCAGCTGGAAGTAATGGAATCAGTAGGAATAAAACATCTTGAGTTAAGGGGTATAGAGGGGAAAAATGTTCTTGAATTAAATAGCGAAGAAGTAGAAGAAGCTAGGCAAATTCTTAGAGAGAAGAATTTTGAGATATCAGCTATTGCTTCTCCCATAGGAAAGATAAAGATAAGTGATGATTTTTCTTTAGACTTAAAAAGACTTGGAAAAGCTATATCTTTAGCTCGCATCTTTGAAACCAAATATATCAGGATATTTTCCTATTATCTTCCGGAAGAAAGTCATCTTTCTTATAGCAAGGAGGTAATCGGAAGGATAAAAGAGATGACTGAAATCAGTGAAAAACAAAAGACCATTCTTCTTTTAGAAAATGAAGATGATATCTATGGAAATACTCCAGAAAGATGTCTGGAAATTCTAAAGAGCATAAATTCTCCTTATCTTCGTTTCATTTTTGATCCAGCTAACTTTATCATGGCAGGAGTAAAGCCTTATGGAGAAGCCTTTCCTAAAATGATAAGATATATTGAATACCTTCATATTAAGGATGCCAGGTTTTCTGACAAGGTGATGGTTCCTGCCGGAGAAGGAGATGGGGAGATTAAGGAAATACTAAAAGAACTCAAAGAGAAAAATTTCGATGGTTTTCTCTCTTTAGAACCCCATCTGGCTATTTCTGGAAAGATGAGTGGCTTTTCCGGAGCAAGTCTCTTTAAGAAAGCAGCCGGAGCTTTAAGGGAAGTTCTAGAAGAAATATGATTTATTGATCTATCGGGCTAAGCATCATTTTGCCAACCCTTTCATCTATGCATAAGTATTCCTCTTCTGTAACTAACCAAAACTCGTCTATCCTTAAGATTCAGGCACTTGTATACTTGCCGAAGGACAATCTCGTATATCGTATATTGAAAAGAAAGAGTGTGTGAACAGTAATTGCTTTGTGGATTTTAGGGTTTTTTGCGATATAGCATATACGACATACGAGATTGTCCTTCGGTATTTCTTGACAAATACCTTAAAAGTGGTTATTGTTTCGAAAAAGGAGACGAGTAAGTGGGACAAGCTATAAATCGAGCCCAAATACTGGTAGAGGCACTTCCCTATATTAGACAATTTTCTGGCAAAACCGTGGTCATAAAATATGGTGGAAAAGCCATGATAGATGAAAATCTTAAAAGAAAGATAGCTCAAGATATAGTTTTAATGCGGTATGTGGGGATAAAGCCGGTGGTTATTCATGGTGGGGGAAGAGCTATTACCAGTATGATGAAAAAGCTCAATAGGAAATCTGAATTCATAGAAGGAAACCGAGTTACGGACGAGGGAACTATGGAAATTGTGGAGATGGTTCTGGTAGGTAAAATAAATAAGGAAATAGTCTCTCTCCTCAATCAATTTGGAGGTAATGCCATTGGGCTGGAAGGAAAAGATGGACAGCTCATTATAGCCAGGAAATGCAAGGATAAGAGGTTGGGTTTAGTAGGAGAAATAGAGCAGATAAACTCGGCTCTCATTGATCTTTTAGAAAGAGAAGGTTTTATCTCTGTTATTGCACCGGTAGGGGCAAACAGTAAAGGAGAGACTCTTAATATAAACGCTGATACGGCGGCAGCCGAAATTGCTGCAGCATTAGAAGCAGAGAAGTTGATTTTCCTCACCGATGTAGAGGGAATCTTGAAAGACCCTTCTGATGAAAGGAGTCTTATTCCCAGTTTAGCTATAAAGCAAACGGAGAATATGCTCAGAAAAGGGGAAATACAAAAGGGAATGATAGCTAAAGTCAAAGCCTGCCAGATAGCTCTAAGAAAAGGGGTGAATAAGGTTCATATTATTAGCGGAAAAACGTCTCATTCTCTTTTGTTAGAAATATTTACTAATAAAGGGATTGGAACGCAGGTCATAAAATGAAAGGGAAGATGAAGATTATTATTGCTCCTGATTCCTTCAAGGAAAGTATGGGAGCCAAAGAAGTAGCTCTGGCTATAGAGAAGGGGGTAAAGAGAGTCTTTCCGGAGGCGGAAACAATAAAAGTACCTATGGCTGATGGAGGGGAGGGGACAGTAGAGGCACTAGTAGAAGCCAGGGGGGGTAAAATCATAAGAAAAAAGGTTACTTCTCCTCTCGGACAAAAAATATTCGCTTATTTTGGCATATTAGAAGATGAACTTACTGCTGTTGTAGAAATGGCACAGGCATCTGGTCTTTCATTAGTTCCACCCGGGAAAAGAAATCCTCTTTCCACCACCAGCTACGGTACAGGAGAATTAATTAAGGAGACTTTGGATAGAGGTTGCAGAAAGATAATTGTAGGAATTGGCGGAAGCGCTACTATAGACGGAGGGGCAGGGATGGTCCAGGCATTAGGAGTAAAACTTCTGGATAAAAGAGGAAACGAAGTTTCTTTTGGAGGAGGGAGTCTGGGAAGAATTGTAGATATTAATACGGAGAAACTTGATGCGAGGATTGCTGACATAGAAGTAATAGTTGCCTCTGACGTAGATAATCCTTTATGTGGTCCTGAAGGAGCAGCTAGGGTCTATGGGCCACAAAAGGGCGCTACCCCAGAGATGGTAGATATACTAGACAGAAATCTGGCTTATTTTGCCAGAATGATCAAGAAGTTTTTAGGCAAGGAAGTGGCAGATACCCCCGGAGCAGGCGCAGCCGGAGGCCTAGGGGCTGGATTGATTGCCTTTTTAGGGGCTAAACTTGAATCTGGCATAGATCTGATGATAGATGCCTCTAATCTGGAAGAGAAACTAAAAGGGGCACACATGGTGATTAGTGGGGAAGGGAGGATTGACGAACAAACAGCTTATGGAAAAACACCTATGGGGGTTGCTGAAAGGGCTAAAAAGGATAATATTCCTGTAATTCTTATTGGGGGAGAAATCAGAATAGGGAGCAATGTCCTGTATGAAAAGGGAGTAGATGCTTTGATTAGCAGCGTGGATCGGGTTTCTTCTTTTAGTGAAGTTATGAAAAATTCGAAGCGGGCTCTTATAGACGCTAGCGAAGGGGCAATGCGGCTGGTTAGAATCGGTTGCCTTTTGCGATAGATTTGATATAATAGTCTTTGTTGTATGATAAATAGCGCATAGCAAATTGAAATCGTATCTAGCATCAAGAAAAGAAAAAGAAGTGCACAGTGAAAAATGCAGAACTATATCAGATAAGTTCATGGTTCATAGTTCATCGACAAAAAAATATGGTTTACAGGTTGGAGGTTTCAATTAACGGATAACGAACAATGAACTAAACATAAGGTATTAGTTATGGCTTTTTGCTTTTCGCTCCTAGTTTTACGCAGTACTCGATACGAGATAGTGCGGGAATAGCTCAGTCGGTAGAGCATCAGCTTCCCAAGCTGAGGGTCGCGGGTTCAAGTCCCGTTTCCCGCTCCAGCGCCTGTAGCTCAACTGGATAGAGCAACGGACTTCGGATCCGTCGGTTAGGGGTTCGACTCCTCTCAGGCGCGCCCAAAATTCGTATAGCGTATTGTGTAATACGCTATACGAGATACGCTGTTTATTGGGGAGGTGAGAGTGAAATGGCAGGACTTGAGGAACTAGGGAAGAAACTGGATAAATTGACAGAAGAAGTCAAAACTGTTGCTCAAGACGGGATAGAAAGGACAGCTAAAGAGGCTAAGGATTGGAGAAAAAGACTGGACGGATTGGGAAAAGTAATTAGAGGGACTACTCAGGAAGGGATAGAATGGTTTAGTAAAGGAACGAAAGAATTTAGCGAAATCAATAGACTGAGACTGCAGATAAGACGGATGGAAAAAGATGTAAATGATTTATTTGAACAAACAGGAAGGAAAGCATACGAGTTACATCTTCAGAAAAAGATCGGCAATGTGCAGCTTAAGAGTTTAGGAGGCAAGATCACCAGGCTGAAAAAGGAAATGGAAACAAAGAAAAAACGCATTCAAAATCTTAAAAAGGGAGCTAGTTAAGGAAAGTAATTGGCAAACTTAGATAAGCTTATTCTCTATACTGATGGTGCTTCTCTGGGAAATCCTGGTAGAGCAGGAATAGGAATTATTATCTATAATGGAAATAGAGATGTAATTAAGAGAGTGACTGAGTTCATTGGCATAAGTACTAATAATGTAGCTGAATACATGGCCTTAATCTATGCCCTACAGGAAGCTCTTTACCTAAAAGCAAAAGAGCTAAGCTGTTTTTTGGATAGTGAACTTGTGGTAAAGCAATTAGTAGGAAGTTACAAAGTCAAAGACGGTAAATTGAGGCTTCTTTACTATCAAATAAGACATCTGGAGAATTTCTTCCAAAAAGTGAGTTTTAGTTATATTAGTAGAGATAGAAATAGAGAGGCAGATAAGCTAGCCAAGGAAGCAGCAAAAAAAGAAGAGGGGATAAGGTGATCGCGGGATACTTAAGGTATCCTGAGGAAAGTCCGGGCTCCTTGAAAAGAATACTGGGTAACTCCCAGGAAGGGCGACCTTACAGAGAGTGTCACAGAAAACATACCACTTATTATCTGCTAAGCTAATGAGTAACGGTGCAAAGGTGGGGTAAGAGCCTACCAGCGAGAAAGTGATTTCTCGGCTCGACAAACCTTATTTGGAGCAAGGCCAAATAGGAGGGTCTAACCCTCGGGTAGGCCGCTGGAGGCCCAGGGTAACCTGGGTCCTAGATAAATGATCACCGCCAGTAGAACTTTCTCTGGTAACAGAACCCGGCTTACGTTCCCCTCTTTTTTTCGTATATAGCGCATGGCAAAAAGATGTGAATCGTATCTAGTATCTAGTATCTCGAAGAAAGACTCTAGAGTGCATGAAAGGATAGGTTATGACTATATACCATGCACGAAATACGAAATACCATATACGATATACGAGTATGGTGACGGAAGAAATTGTCCTGAGGTATTTCTTGACTTGCTGGATAGAATATATAGAATGCCAAAGGAATTATTAGCTGGAAGATTTATATGGATAGTAAAGGGGTTACTAAAATCAAAGAATAATTAATAAGGAGGAAGTAGAATGAAGAAATGGCTAAAGATTATCGGAGGGGTAGTAGCTACTGCAGTAGGATTATGGCTGATAGTTGTTTTTGCTTCTGCGGTACTTATTTTCCTTAAAGGAATCATAGGTATAGGTGCGGCTATGATAGGGTTAATTATTTTGGCTATCGGTGTCAGTGAGTTAAAAGAATAGAAGGTAGGGGACAGCGAAGAAAGCAAAAGGAAGATACAGAATTAAAACGTGACAAAGCGTGAAGCGTAAATCCATGGCGGATAAGTTCTTGGTTGATGGTTCATAGTTCATCGAAAAAAAGAACGATAAGATGGTAAGTAGTGAGTGGTTAGTTGCTGAGTAGTGCTCTCTCCTCTTTGGAGTGAGGGGAAAATAAACCATTTACCAGTCAACTAACAGAACGATGAACTATAAGCAGGATATGGATTGTGATTTTGGGCTTTGCGCTTTTGGTTTTTTGGTACCATGGGCAAATGAGAAGCATATTGCATGGCATGATTTATTTTGTACGCTATATGCTAACAATAGGGAGGTATTGACCAATGGCTCATAAAAAAGGACAAGGCCATTCTTCCAACGGAAGAGACAGCGCCTCTAAACGTCTAGGAGTAAAGAGATATGGAGGACAGTTTGTAAAGGCAGGCAGTATTCTGGTGCGACAAAGAGGTACAAAGTTTCATCCTGGTTTAAATGTGAGTAGAGGCAAGGATGATACTCTATTTGCCAGGATAGATGGACATGTCAAGTTCGAAGGAAAAAAGAGAGTTAGTGTACATGCGGTTTAGGAGAGAGAATTGAAACGAAAACTATTTACTCCAGGACCTACCCCTCTTCCCGAAGAGGTTAGATTAGTTCAGGCAAGAGGAATCATTCATCACAGGAGCAAAGAATTCAGTGATGTTCTTAAAGAAATCCGGGAAGAACTTAGATATGTATTCCAGACAAAAGAAGAAGTCTTGTTGTTTAGTTCTTCAGGCACCGGAGCTATGGAGGCAGTAGTAGCCAATCTCTTTTCTACTGGTGATAAAGTGCTTGTAATCAGAGGAGGGAAATTTGGAGAAAGATGGGCCGAGATTGCTGCTACCTTTGGCCTTCAGGTAATCCCTATTGACTTTGAATGGGGACACGTAGTTAGTCCTGAGTTAATAGAGAAAAAGCTTGAAGAAGACTCAGGCATAAGAGCTGTGTTTACTCAATTAGTAGAAACTTCGACTGGCGTAGTCTATGATATCAAAACCATAGCTGGGGTAACCAAGCGGAAAGGGGTCATACTAATAGTTGATGCTGTGAGTGGATTAGGCGCCGAGGCGCTCTATACCGACAAATGGGGAGTGGATGTGGTAGTGGCTGGATCACAGAAAGCATTAATGATTCCTCCCGGATTGGCTTTCGTTGCTTTGTCTGGCAAAGCATGGAAACTGACAGAGAATTCAAATCTTGCCAGGTATTACTGGGATTTTAAAAAGGCTAAAAAGGCACAAGGCAAAAATCAAACTGTCTATACCCCGGCTATTACCTTAGTCTGTGCTCTAAGAGAGTCCTTGAGATTGGTTAAAAAGGAGGGATGGGAGAATGTTCTCGGCCGGCATGCTAAATTAGCCAAAGCTACTCGTCAGGGAGTCTTGGCCTTGGGACTAAAAATATTTTCTAAAGCTCCTTCTAATGTGCTTACTGCTGTTGAAATTCCCTCAACTGTTGGAATAGAAAGGCTAAGAGGATTAATGCGAGACAGATACGGAGTGGAAGTAGCGGGAGGACAAGCAGCACTATCCGAAAAAATTATTCGGATTGCCCATCTTGGCGCGATGGAGATGACTGACATAATAGTGGTTCTATCCGCTCTGGAAATGAGCTTATCAGAACTGGGTTATCCTGTAGAAATGGGCAAGGGAATAGCTGCTGCCGAGGAAATACTGGGGAGATAATTAGGATGAAGATTTTAGTAAGCGATCCCTTGGCCAGGGAAGGCATAGAAAGACTAAAAGAAGAAGCTGGGTTTGAAGTAACTGAGGCTATTAACCTACAAAAAGAAGAATTAATAAGTATTATTGCGCAATATCATGCTCTAATTGTCCGAAGTGAAACCAAAGTGACTGAAGAGGTAATAAATGCGGCCACCCACCTCAGGCTAATCGCAAGAGCAGGCACGGGATTAGACAATATAGATGTAGAGGCAGCCAGCAAAAAGGGCATCATAGTAATGAATGCTCCAGAAGGAAATACTATTTCTGCTGCCGAATATACTATTTCTATGCTGCTTGCTCTTTCACGTAATATTCCCCAGGCCTATCTTTCTCTAAAGAAGAAAAGATGGGAGCGGAAAAGATTTATGGGAACAGAGGTCTACGGAAAGATTCTGGGTGTGGTGGGATTGGGTAGGATTGGAAGTGAAGTAGCTAAAAGAGCTCAAGGCTTGCAAATGAGAGTGATAGCTTATGATCCCTTCGTCTCTCCGGAAAAAGCAAAGGAAGTGGGAATTACTCTTCTTGAATTAGAGGAATTATTACCTCAAATAGACTACCTTACGGTGCATACACCTCTTACTAAGCATACTAAGGGAATGATAGGAGAGAGAGAAATTGGCTTAATGAAAGAAGGAGTCAGGATAATCAATTGCGCGCGAGGCGGAATCATTGAGGAGGATGCTCTCTATAAGGCTCTTAAACAAGGGAAAATTGCTGGAGCTGCTCTGGATGTTTTTGAAAAAGGCAAACCCTTTGATAGTCCATTGCTAGAGTTGGATTCAACAGTATTAACTCCTCATCTGGGAGCTTCTACCAAAGAGGCTCAAAAGAGAGTAGCTATAGTTATAGCTTCCCAGGTTATGGAGGCTCTCAAGGGAGGAGAAGTAAGAAATGCAGTTAATCTTTCCAGGCTGTCCTCTTTCGACAAAAATTAGTTCCCAGGAATCTTCCTTTTGAATGCAGATTAAGAAGTAATCAGAAAATAAGTTTAAGCTTTAAAGTTTAATATTTTTTGTTTATCTGCGTGGGTCTGCGTCCTAATTGACTTAAAATAAAGGGTGGAAAAGAGCAATGATGGATTCAAGCGAGAAACTAGGAAAGCTTCCCCCTCAAAACCTGGAAGCAGAGCGTTCCGTCTTAGGAGCAATGCTATTAGAGAAGGGAACTATTCCCAAAGTTCTTCAGACACTACCCAATTCAGATAATTTTTATTCAGAGATACATCGATTGATTTATGAGGAGGTAATCAGTCTCTTAAACAAGAATAAGCCAATAGACATAGTTACTCTCAAGGAAGAATTTCGCAAGAAGAATAAGTTGAAAGACATAGGAGGGGCAGTTTATCTGGCTGATTTAGTTAATTCCGTTCCTACTACGGCAAATGTGGATTACTATGCTCAAATCGTACGGGAGAAATGCATCCTACGCGATTTGTTGAAAGCAGTGGCTTCTATTACTTCTCTCTCTTATGACTCATCTCAGGATTTAGATGTCATATTAGATAAAGCCCAGAGCTTTATTTTTGATATTACCCAAAAGAGAATAAAAAGTCCTGTTCTTCATATAAAAGAAATATTAACTGATACTTTTGAACATATAGAAGCACTTTATGAAAAAAAGGAACATATCACCGGGGTTCCCACTGGATTTGACGAATTTGATAGATTAACGTCAGGCTTTCAACTGTCTGATTTGATAATCATTGCTGGGCGACCTTCAATGGGTAAAACCTCTCTTGCTTTGAATATTGCTCGATATGCCAGCGTAGAAGCTCAAGTTCCTCTGGTGATATTCAGCCTGGAGAGTGCAAAAGAACAGCTTGTAGAGCATTTACTTTGTTCGGAAGCAAGGGTTAATAGTCAAAAACTACGTGTAGGACTTCTTTCTGAAGAAGATTGGACTAAGCTTACTGATGCAGCAGGTACCTTGGCAGATGCTCCTATCTATATTGATGATACTCCCAATATGGGCGTATTAGAGCTTAGGGCTAAGGCTCGTCAATTAAAAACTGAGCACAATATTCAAATGGCTGTAGTTGACTATTTGCAGTTGATGGCTGGGGATAGTAGGGCAGAGAACAGACAGCAGGAGATTTCTGGAATTTCTCGTTCCTTGAAAGCTTTAGCTAAAGAGATTGGGATAGCAGTAGTGGCAATATCTCAATTAAGCAGAGCCGTAGAAAAAAGAGGAGAAGAAGATAAGCGCCCTCGTCTTTCAGATTTACGAGAATCGGGAGCCATTGAACAGGATGCAGATTTAGTGGTTTCCTTATATCGGGAATTTTATTATTCGAGAAAACCTGAAGATGAGGGAGTGGCTGAGTTAATTATCAATAAACAGCGTCGCGGTCCTATTGGCAAGATAGACTTGACTTTTATCAGTGAATATGCTCGTTTTGAGCCGCGAAGTTTTGCTGGGATTAAATGAAGGAGTGAGGCTTGAATACAGTAGTGGTAGGTACACAATGGGGAGATGAAGGAAAGGGTAGAGTTATTGATTTTTTATCCCGGGAAGTAGATGCAATAGTCAGATTTCAAGGAGGGAGTAATGCTGGTCATACGGTAGTTGTAAATGGGGAAATATTTGTCTTTCATCTTGTTCCTTCCGGCATTCTTCATCCAGGTAAAAGTTGTATTATTGGGAATGGCGTAGTGGTAGATCCGGCAGGGTTGCTTGCCGAGATTGAAGCTCTTCAGAGAAGAAACATTGACCTTAAGGGACTTCGTCTTTCTAGTAGTGCACATGTAGTTATGTCTTATCACAAAGAAATAGAAAAGATAGAAGAAAAGCAGAGAGGCAAAAAAAAGATTGGAACAACTAAACGGGGAATTGGACCTGCATATACCGATAAAATAGCCAGAAGAGGCGTAAGAATAAGTGACCTTTTGGATGAAAGGATTTTGTCTGAAAAACTAGACGTGAATTTTTTTTTCCTGCAAAAATATTATGAACTAAATTTCTGTCAAAAAGATACCCTTAATCGATACTTAGAATACGGTGAAAAATTGAGAAAATATATTACTGATACCTCGATTCTGGTTAATCAATTGACAAAAGAAGATAAGGAAATTCTTTTTGAGGGAGCACAGGGGACTTTGCTTGACATAGACCATGGTACATATCCTTTTGTGACTTCCTCTTGCACTAGTGCTGGGGGTGCATGTACTGGTGTCGGAATAGGCCCTACGCGAATAGACAAAGTTCTAGGAGTGGCTAAAGCCTACACAACTCGTGTGGGGGAAGGTCCTTTTCCTACGGAAATAGAAGGAAGGCAAGGAGAAATACTTAAAGAAAGAGGTAAGGAGTATGGAGCTACTACGGGCAGACCAAGAAGATGTGGGTGGTTTGACGGAGTTATTCTAAGATATGCAGCCAGAATAAATGGGTTAGATGAACTCGTGTTGACAAAATTGGATGTTCTTGATGAATTAGATAGAATAAAAATTTGTACGGCTTATAAGTATAGAGATAAAGCCATTGAGGACTTTCCTTTTCAATTAGACTCCTTGAGAGAGTGTGAGCCTATTTATGAAGAAATGGAAGGTTGGGAAGAAGACACCTCTCAGGTAAGCCGGTATGAAGACCTACCCGAGAAGGCACAGGCATATTTGATAAGAATCGAAGAGATAGGAGAATTACCTATTGGTTATCTATCCTTAAATCCCGAGAGGGCAGGCCTTATACGACTAAGTGAGTGAATGGTGAATAGTGGAAAACGATAATTCAGAATGCGGTCCACGATCCACGAAATTCGACTAATCAGATAAAAAGGGGAAAGATTATGTTTAATAGATTTACCGAACGAGCAAAAAAAGTAATTTTTTTAGCCAGGGAAGAAGCAAGAAGATTAGACCATGACTACTTAGGTACGGAACATATTCTTCTTGGGCTTATCCGGGAGGGCGAAGGAATAGGAGCTGCGGCTCTGCAAAACCTGGCTATAGATTTGGCTCAGGTTCGTGTAGAGGTAGAAAAAGCAGTTGGTAAAGGTGGAGGAGCGCTATTCCTTGGCCAGATTCCTTTCACTCCCAGGGCTAAGAAGGTCCTGGAGCTGGCAGTGACAGAAGCTAGAAACCTGAGACATAATTATATTGGAACTGAACATCTTCTTCTCGGGTTAATTAGAGAAGCAGAGGGAGTAGCTGCTCAGATTCTCACTAATCTGGGCGCTGATTTAGATAAAGTAAGGGAAGAAGTTTCTAATCTTCTTGGAACAAAGGTTTCTCCTGAACAAGTAGCTAAAGTAAGTCAAACTCCCACCTTAGATAGATTTGGGCGTGATCTCACCCAACTAGCCAGAGATGGGGAGCTTGATCCGGTAATAAATAGGCAAAAGGAGATTGAGCGGCTAATTCAGATACTTTCCCGTCGAACGAAAAACAATCCTGTTTTAATAGGAGAGGCAGGAGTGGGTAAAACAGCTATTGCCGAAGGATTAGCCCAGCAGATTTTTGATGGCTCTTTACCGGAGCCTTTGCTTAACAGAAGGGTAGTCACTATTGATTTAGGGGGAATAGTAGCTGGAACTAAGTACAGGGGGGAATTTGAGAAGAGGATGGAGAGAATATTGGATGAGATTAGAAAAGCAAAGAACATCATTCTCTTTATTGATGAAATTCATACTCTGGTAGGAGCAGGAGCAGCTGAAGGGGCCATAGATGCTTCCAATATTTTAAAGCCAGCTCTGGCTAGAGGAGAACTTCAGTGTATAGGAGCAACTACTCTGGACGAGTATCGAAAGTATATTGAAAGGGACGAAGCTCTGGAAAGAAGGTTTCAGACAATAATAGTAAATGAGCCAACAGTTAAAGAGACTATCCAGATTTTGAGGGGGTTGCGAGATAAATACGAGGCTTTTCACAGAGTGAAAATAACTGATGAGGCTCTTATAACAGCAGCTAAGCTCTCCTATAGATATATACAGGGTCGCTATCTGCCCGACAAGGCTATCGATGTGATGGATGAAGCAGCCGCCAGAGTGAGGCTTCAATTTAGCACCCGCCCCAAAGAGCTTAAGAAGATAGAGAAGGAGCTGGAGCAGCTTCGCAAGGAGAAAGAAGCGGCGGTAAAAGCGCAGGAATTTGAAAAAGCAGCCAATATGAGAGATAAGGAAAAGAATCTAAAGGATTCCTTAAGTAAGGGGAAAGGCCTGTGGGAAGCCGATAAAGGTAAGAAGGGAAAACAGGAAAAAGTGACAGAGAAAGATATAGCCCATATTGTTTCCAGCTGGACAGGCGTTCCTTTGCGCGACTTGACAGAGGCTGAATCAAAAAGGCTTTTGCGTATGGAAGAGGCTATTCATGTGAGGGTGGTGGGTCAAGAAGAGCCTATCAAAGCAATAGCTCAGTCTATCCGTCGTGCTCAAGCAGGAATAAAGAGTATGAAAAGACCCATTGGTGTATTTATGTTCCTGGGTCCTACCGGTGTGGGTAAAACATATTTGGCTCAAGCCTTAGCCGAATTTCTCTTTGGAGATGAAGATGCTATGATTACATTGGATATGTCCGAGTATATGGAAAAATTCTCTGTTTCTCGTCTTACTGGAGCTCCTCCTGGATATGTAGGGTATGAGGAAGGAGGAGAATTAACAGAAAAAGTAAGGCGTCGTCCCTATTCGATAGTTTTGCTGGATGAGATAGAAAAGGCTCATCCGGATGTTTTCAATATCCTTCTTCAAATTATGGATAATGGAAGGCTATCGGATAATCTTGGTCACGCGGTTGATTTTAGAAATACAGTTTTGATTATGACTTCTAATCTAGGAGCAGATCAGATTGTGCGTGGGTCTAACCTCGGCTTTCAAGCAGAAAAAGAAGGTACTCTTTCTTACGAAGAGATGAAAAACAGAGTTATGTCTGAGTTAAAACGCAGCTTTCGTCCCGAATTTCTAAACAGACTGGATGAGGTTATTGTTTTTCATGCTTTGAACCGAAAAGAGGTAAAGAAAATTGTTGATATGTTGTTGGAGGAAAAGAAGGAACTCCTGCAGGAAAAAGAAATGAATATAGAAATTACCGAAGAGGCAAGGAATTTGATTGCTCAAGAGGGGTATGATCCTGACTTCGGGGCGAGGCCTTTACGCAGGGCCATTCAGAGGTTGATCGACAATTCTCTTTCCGAGGAGATTCTCAAGGGTAGATTCAAAGAAGGAGAGGATATAGTAATAGGTATAAAAAATGGAAACATTGTATTCAATAAAAAGAAGAAAAACAAGGCAGGTAAGGCGAGAAATAAGATGGAGAATTAGAATAAGGAGGCTGGATAGTGACGGGGAAAGATAATCTTTACTCCCCCTTCTCCGTTCTAAAGGAGGGGGTTTTCCTTAAGAGATTAGTTGGGATAGTTCTGGCTGTTTCGATTGTCTTTATTTTATTGCCAAAATTGGAAGCTTGGGCTTCTCCGATGGTGCAGGAGATCCAAATTACAGGCAATCAGCATATTGATACTGAGGAGATTCTCCAGGCAATCATGAGCAAGGCAGGCGAGCCTCTTTTAGAGCAAAGAATAAGAGAGGACATCCAGGCTATCTATGATATAGGGTTCTTTTCCTATCTTTCTGTCTCAAAGGAGCAAGGGAAAGATGGACTGATACTTATCTTTCAAGTAGAGGAGAATAAAATAATTAATGAGATAAGCCTTGAGGGTATAGATGTCAAAGAGGTAAATCAAATCAAGAAATTACTTACTTTCAAGGAAAAGGATTTATTCAATTTTATTCAGGTAAAAAAAAGCAAGGATAAAATTATCCAGTTTTACTACAGAAAAGGTTTTCTGGCTGCCTCGGTAAATATTTTCAGTGAGAACGACGAAAGTAATGGTTGTAAAGTCATTATTAATATTCGAAAAGGAGGAATTGTAAGGGTAAAAAGAGTAGAGATTAAGGGAAACTCTTCCTTCTCTGATTCTCAAGTTATGGCCTTAATGAAAACAAGATATGGACGTTTTTTTGACCAGCAAATTCTGAAAGAAGACCTAGAAAAAATTGTCCAATTCTATCAAAGTCATGGCTACTATTTTGCTTATTTTGAATTGCCAAATTTTGAGTTCTCTGAAGGAAAAGGCATTGGGTGGGCTACTATCTTCCTGGAGGTGGTGGAGAGCAAGCAATTTTTTGTTTCCCAGGTAGAGATAAGAGGAGAAAACGAGGTTTTTTCTGAGTCTGAGATTATGTCTCAATTTAAACCATCTAAGGGAGAACTCCTTGTTCCTGATTATATCCAAGACAGCATAAGTTTCTTACAGGAAGAATATGGAGAAAGGGGATACATTCATATTCAAATTAAGTCAGACTTAGACTTTGACCGGGAGGAAGGCAGAGTAGATATTTTTCTTCACATAGAAGAAGGTCAGCAGGTAAGCATAGGAAAGATAAGAATAGAAGGAAATGAGCTTTCTCAGGAGAGAGTATTTGAGCATGCTTTTACCTTAAAAGAAGGAGACATTTTTGATATTAAAAAAGCCAGGGAGGGGTGGCGTAGACTATACAATCTTGGCTTTTTCGAGTATGTAGAGATTGAATCCATAGCGGTATCTTCTTCCATAGTAGATTTATTAATTCAAGTGAAGGAAATTGAGAGAGAAGGGCAATTCTATATAGGAGGGGGTTATAACACTGCTTTTGGTCTTCAAGGAGAAATTCAATTCTTCAAAGATAATTTGTGGGGACAAGGGAAGAAGATAGGAATCGACCTGCAATTTGCCCGAAGAAGGGATGAATACAATATAACTTACCTGGACAGATGGTGGGGAGGTACTTCTATCCAACTGGAACCTCGTATTTACAAAAGAAGAGATATATACAATGAAATAGACGGTGGTTATGAGAAAGAAACCACAGGCATAGAGTTGAAGATAGGAAGGCCTATTTGGGAATTTTCTAATGTATATGTCAGCTTAAGAGATGAAAGAATACATATTGAGGAGAGAGCAAGCGAGGAGACATCGGGAGAGGCAGGGGAAGGTAAGAAAGCTTCTCGTAGTCTAGAATTTATTCTGGATAGGAATACACGAGTTAGAGATGAGGCTTTCAATCCCTATCAAGGATCATATTTTTACGTTTCTGCAGATATTACGGGAGGCCCAATGCTAGGGGGAGAGTTTACTTTTACCAAGTACGGAGGAGAATGGCGGGGATACTTACGAAAAAGTTCTTTTTGGAAATATCCTATTATTGCCTGCCGTCTACGAGTAAAATCAGGAGAGAATCTTCCTGTTTATGAAAAGTTTCATATGGGTGGGATGCAGACCCTGCGAGGATACGAGGAAAATGAATTTATAGGAGAGAAACTAGTCCTTGGAAATATCGAATTAAGATTGCCTCTGGACAAAAACTTCTTAGCCTATTTGTTTCTAGACACAGGACAGATATGGAATGAAGATTCTTCCATATATAAACTGGGGTGGGGATTCGGCATGCGAATTAAAACTATCATTGGGTCCCTAAGATTCGATTACGGAATAGGAGAAGAGGGAGGGCAGCTTTATTTTGGTATGGGAGAAGGATTTTAAAAGCCGTATATCGTATGTAATATATCGAAAACAAAGAGTGCGTGAGTAGTATTATGTTGTGTTTGAGTTTTCTTACCATATACGATATACCATATACGATATACAAAAATGAGGGAATTAAACTTATTAGATCTGGGATTGAAGGAATACAAGGAAGTTTGGTGTCTCCAGGACAAACTGGTAAAAGAAAGAATAGCAGGACAGACAGAGGATGCCTTGATTCTAGTAGAACACTTCCCTGTCATCACTTTAGGAAAACAGGCGAGGAAAAAAGAGATATTAGTGTCGCCTGAAAGGCTTTCTAAGAAGGGAATTACTGTTTTTCCGGTGGACAGAGGAGGAAAAGTCACTTTCCACGGACCGGGTCAATTGGTTGCTTATCCCATACTAAATCTTACCCTAATTAAAAGGGATGTTCACTGGTACATAAGGAATCTGGAGAGAGTAATAATCAAATCATTGGCCAGATTAGAAGTTAAGGGTGAATGTAGAGGAGGGTATACAGGGGTATGGATAGGAGAGGATAAGATAGCCAGTATAGGCATAGGGGTAAAGAAATGGGTAACCTACCATGGATTAGCCTTAAATGTTAGCACAAATCTTTCTTATTTTTCTTTAATTAATTCTTGTGGTTTAGATAAAAGGGTTACTTCTATAACTGAAGTTCTTTCTTCTCCGGTGGAAATGGGTAGAGTAAAAACTGCCTTAGTAGATTCCTTCTGCGAAGTATTTGAGAGAATCCCTAAAGTACAGCGTATGGCGGATAGCGTATAGTGAAAAACAAAAAAGGCAAGATTATAAGGAATCTTCGTAGTTCATCGATAAAGAATATGGTTTGCAGTTTGGAGATTTCAATTAGTAGCAATGAACTGGGAATAAGATATGAATAATGGTTCTTCGCTTTTGATTATTGGCTCTACGCAATACGACATATGCAATACGCTATCCGAAGAATGAAGATTACTGGGGGAACATTAAGGGGGAGAAGAATAAAAACCCGCAGAGGCAATTCTACCCGTCCTCTTCTTTCTCGCCTGAGAAAATCTCTTTTTGACGTTATCGGTGAAAGAATTAAAGGCCTTAGCTTTCTGGACCTTTATGCGGGCTCAGGAGCGGTAGGAATTGAAGCTTTAAGTAGAGGAGCAAGAAGAGTAGTTTTTGTAGAAAAAGATTATCTTGCAGCAAGAGTAATAGAAGACAATATTGCCTCTCACAAGCTTTCTTCTCAGGTGAAAATATGGCGGAAAAATGTGCTTGTCTTCCTCCCCATTCTATTAAAAGGAGAGAGATTTGACTTTATCTTCATTGCTCCTCCCTACTACAAAAAGATGCAGAATAAGACATTGGACATAATCGAAAAAATAGAAATAGACAAAGCCACAATTATAGTTCAGTGTTCGCCTCACGAAACTATTAATTTTGCTCGAAGAAACATGGACATAGTCAAACAGAAAGAGCACGGAGATACGATTTTAACATTTCTTGAGGGAACAGTTCGATGTTCGTAGTTCATTGTTCATTGACCTGCGATCCCTTCAGCGAAGTGGTTCACCGTTCTTTTTATCGATAAGCTATGATTTTGTGCTTTTTTTTTGTTGTTCCCGATGAACTATGAACTAATCAAGAGAGGGATGGATGAGGGGTGTCAGCAACCGGCAACGAAAAAGAGCGCCGGAATAAAACTGTCCTGAGACATCTCGGGAGGGTGTTTCTTATGTCCCAGAGGCTGAGCATTAAGGAAAAACTGGCGAGTTTGCCGAGCAAGCCAGGCGTCTACCTTTTAAAAGACAAAAAAGGAGAAGTATTATATATAGGCAAAGCTCTTTCTTTGAAAAAAAGAGTAAGGTCTTATTTTTCTGGTAAGACACCCTCCTCTGCCAGGATAAGCTCTCTTGTCCATGAAATAATAGACATCGAGTGGATGATTACCGATTCAGAAACAGAGGCTCTTATCCTAGAATCCAATTTAATAAAATATCATCATCCGCACTATAATATCCAATTTAGAGATGACAAATCTTATCCGTATATTAAGCTCACTATTTCTGAGTTTTTCCCACGTTTATTTCTAACCCGAAATCCCAGGGAAGATGGTTCTCTCTACTTCGGTCCTTATACTAATGTAAAAGCAGCCAAAAGGGTATTGATTCTAATTAGTCATTTTTTCCGTTTGCGTAGATGCAAAGAAAGATTCGCATCCAGAACCAGACCATGCCTTAACTATTATATAAAAGAATGCTACGCTCCTTGCGTGAAAAAAATTACTAGAGAAGGGTACTCTTCCCTAGTTAGAAGCACCTCTCTCTTCTTGCAGGGACACTACCAGGACTTACTCCGACGATTACAGGAAGAAATGGAAGAGGCTTCCCTGGAAGAAGAGTTTGAGAAAGCAGCTACATTGAGGGATTGTATCAGGGATATCCAAAAGGTTAGCCAGAGTCAAAAAATGGTCTTTTTCCCAGGAAAGGATATAGATTTGGTCGACATTGCTTACGAACAGGAGAATGCCTGTGTAGTAGTTTTTCTGGTTCGAGAAGGTAAAGTTATTGATAGGAAGCATTTCTTACTTGATATAAAAGAAAAGAATCAGAAGGAAGAGATAGTAACTTTCTTTTTGAAAGAATATTATGCGAGAATTTCTTTTATTCCAATGAGAATATTAATTCCTAATGAAATTGCCGGACTTAAGGTTATCCAGGAGTGGCTTTCTCAGAGACGTGGGAAAAAGGTTAAATTAGAAATACCCAAGAGAGGAAATAGGCTGAAATTAATGCAGTTGGTAAAAAAGAATGCATATCTTATTTTGCAGCAGGAGAGAAGGGGAGATAAAGAGCAAGCACTTGACCAGCTTAAGGGATATCTAGAATTAAAGAAGAAGCCATTACTTATCGAAGCATTTGATATTTCTAATACAAGAGGAAAAGAAGCCACTGGATCGGTGGTAGTTTTTGAAAAAGGAAAACCAAAAAGGTCTGCATATCGAAGATTTAGAATCAAAGAAGTAGATGGAATAGACGACTTTGCCATGCTCTCAGAAATTATCCGTCGGCGTTATCATAGATCCTTAGAAGAAGGGCGTGTTCTTCCTCATCTTATTTTGGTAGATGGAGGCAAGGGGCAGGTTTCTTCCTGTCTGAAAGTAATCAAAAAATTAGACTTGGATTTTATTCCTATCATAGGATTAGCCAAAAAATTCGAAGAGGTCTATTGTCCTGATAGCTCTCTTCCCCTTAATTTTCCTTCCGATTCAATCGCTCTAAAGCTTCTACAGGAAATACGAGATGAGGCTCATAGATTCGCCTATTCCTATCACAAAAAGAAACGGGGAGAAAAAATTAGAGGTTCTTTTTTGGATACTATTCCTGGAGTAGGAGAAAAAACAAAGAGGTTGGTTTTGACTCATTTCAAATCTATAGAATTGATAAAAAATCAAGATATAGAAGCATTACAGCAAATTCCTGGCATAGGGGAAAAGAGGGCTAAGAAAATTCTTAGATATTTAGCGAATCGTCGTTCGTAAATGCAAATTCGTGATGCGTCGTGCGTGATGCGTATTGGGCAATACGACATACGCAATAGGATATACTAAATGCAAGGGCGCAGGGAGAGTTGTCTTGAAGTATCTCCTGGCAATGAAATTAGATACTTTTTGGGCTGTAGGGGAAGCCGAAAGAGAAAGGATAGCAAGGATATCCCTTTTCTACCACAAAAGTGATCTATACGCCTATCTGGAAACAAGGGAGAATAGAATAGAGCAATCTTCTACTCTCCTGGAATGTTTGAAAAAAGACCTGCTCAGCTATGTCCAGAGAGAAAAAATAAGTTTCATTAATTATCCTTTAAAAATGGATAACTACTCTTACTTTCTTATAAGAATATGGACTCTCACTCAGGGGATTCCTTATGGAGAGCTCCGTTCTTATAAATGGTTATCCGAAAGAGCTGACATTAAGGGATATCGAGCTGTAGGAACAGCTTTAGCTCGCAATCCTTTCCCTATCCTGGTTCCCTGCCACAGGGTCATTAAGAAAAATGGAGATTTAGGAGGATATTCAGCAGGATTAGAAATCAAGAAGAAACTTCTGAAAATAGAAGGAATTTTCGTTTCTTGAAGCATAGTAATTCATATGTCTACCGAAGGACATTCCGTGAAGGAGCCTTATAGACGCTACCTTAATCAGTCTTCGAGTTGAGGAAAAAGAAAGACGTGCTGTTTGAGGAATAAAGTGACGAAGCTTTGCCTCTTCTTGAACTTGGACGGAGCAGGCCAAGGGCCGTTGAGGGGGGGAATTCCGAAGGAATCGGCAAAGCCCCATTTCCCCCTTTAAAGTCTTTTCACGCCTTTCCCGAAACGACAACCTGAGTAGAAATAAATGTACAAATCTTCCTTTGTTTCTTTTGTTTCAAAGGTCTTTCTGACGATATACGATATACGAGAATGGTGACAGAGAGGAATCGTCCTGAGGTATTTTCTTGCCTATCTGGCTGGAAGTGCTATAATTACTCCACAATAACACTTGGACCAAATGGTGAACAGTGAATCGTATTTCGTACTGCGTATATTGTATTGCGCAATACGCATCACGAATTTGCGATTTACCATAGATAAAGGAGATATGAGTAGATAATGGGTAATATCTTTACCAGAGTTTTTGGTACACAACAGGAAAGGGACATTAAGAAGCTTATGCCCGTAGTCAATAAGATTAACGGGCTGGAAAAGAAAACAAGTAAGCTTTCCGATAAAGTTCTTCAAAGAAAAGTGGATGAGTTTAGAGGAAGAATAAAACCTCTTGGTGTCGAAATTAGCCAATTGGAAAAAGAAATGCTTGAACTTTCGGAGATTGAAAAAGAGCGAGCGAAAGTTGAGCTTCAGGGGAAAGCCAGACGATTAGATGAACTTCTTTATGATATTCTACCGGAGGCGTTCGCTATAGTCCGAGAAGCAGCCAAGAGAACCATAGGACTGCGTCATTATGATGAGCAACTAATAGGGGGAATAGTCCTTCATCAGGGGAAAATAGCTGAGATGGCAAATGGTGAAGGAAAGACATTGGCGGCCACCCTATCTGCTTGTTTGAACGCTCTAAGTGGCAAAGGAGTGCATGTAGTTACAGTGAACGATTATCTTGCCAGAAGAGATAGAGATTGGATGGGACCAGTATATGAATTTCTGGGATTTTCAGTAGGAGTTATTCAAAACCAGATCAATAGTGCAGAAAGACGTGAATCTTACTGTTGCGACATCACCTATGGCACCAATAATGAGTTTGGTTTTGACTATCTGAGAGATAATATGGCTCTTAGCGTGAAGGAACAGGTGCAAAGAGGGTTCAATTATACCATTGTAGATGAAGTTGACTCGATCTTAATTGATGAAGCCCGGACTCCTCTAATCATTTCTGGGCAGGCAGAAAAATCTACCGACGTTTACTCTAGAATTGATAGGATAGTACCTCGTTTGGAAAAAGGAATAGAAGAGGCTAGAGCGAAAAGAGGGATACAAGAGAATGAAGATGAGGATTGTGACTACAAAATAAATGAAAAAGATCGTACAGTCGCTCTTACCGAAAGAGGTATTACCAAAGTAGAGCAGCTACTGGGAGTAAAGGATATCTATCAACCTGATTCTCACGGGAGTGTGCCAGCTACCCATGTTAATCAGGCTATTCGAGCTCACGAATTTTATGAATCTGATAGAGATTATCTAGTTAAGAAGGGTGAGAACGGTAAGGAGATAGTAATCATAGATGAGTTTACCGGGAGATTGATGCCGGGAAGACGCTGGAGTGACGGCCTGCACCAGGCAGTGGAGGCAAAAGAGGGAGTGGCCATAAGGAATGAAAATCAGACTATGGCGACTATTACTCTGCAGAATTACTTTAGAATGTACAATAAATTATCTGGGATGACAGGAACAGCAATCACAGAAGAAGATGAATTTAAGAAGATATACAACCTCGAAGTGACAGTTATTCCTACTCATCGACCCGCAATTCGAGAAGAACTTTCGGACAGAGTATATCAGACGGAAAAAGCTAAGTTTGAAGCTGTGGTAAAAGAAGTAGAGGAGCTTTACAGAAAAGAAAAGCCAGTTCTGGTAGGTACCAGGTCAGTAGAAAGATCTGAATATTTGGGTAAATTGCTTAGAGAAAAAGGGATTCCTCGTCAGATTCTTAACGCCAAATATCATGAAAGAGAAGCTCATATTGTAGCTGAAGCAGGACATAGACGGGCAGTAACTATCGCCACCAATATGGCGGGCAGGGGGACGGATATCAAACTAGAGGAAGGGGTGGAGGAACTGGGGGGTCTATTCGTCATTGGCACAGAGCGTCACGAGTCGCGTAGGATAGATAATCAACTGAGAGGGAGAAGTGGGCGGCAAGGAGCTCCGGGAGCTGCTCAGTTTTACGTTTCCCTTGAGGACGAATTGATGCGTATTTTTGGTTCAGAGAGAATTGGTTCCATTATGGAAAGACTGAAAATTCCCCAGGATCAACCTATTGAACATTCCTGGGTGACTAAGGCTCTGGAAAGAGCTCAGAGACAGATTGAAAGAAGAAATTTCGATATACGAAAACAACTTCTGGAATATGACGATGTAATGAATAAACAAAGAGAGGTAATCTACCAGGAGAGAAGGCGTATTTTAGGAGGAAAGAATCTAAAGGGAGTTGTCCTGGAGATGATGAAGGATACCATTGGACAACTTATATCCTCGTCTGTTGACGATAAAGTTGGACCTGAGGATTGGGATATGAAGAGTCTAAGTAAAAGGATAAATCAAGTATTTCCGATTAACTTGTCTTATCATGCGCTCGAGGGTGTTGATAAACATGAAGAGATAAAGAACATAATATTCCAGAAAGTAGAAGAGGTTTACGTAAGAAAAGAGACAAGGTTAACCGGGGAGTTAATGCGTGAATTGGAAAGAAGGATTCTCCTGCATACCTTAGACTCAGAGTGGAAAGACCATCTCTATAGTATGGATTCCTTAAAGGAAGGAATTGGCCTAAGAGGTTACGGACAGAGAGATCCTTTAATTGAATATAAAAAAGAAGCCTACGATATGTTTGAAGTTTTGATCGGTGGACTAAGAGAAGAAGTATCAAGACTTATATTCAGAGTGGAAATTGCGAAAGAGCCTTTTTTAGAGAGGGTTTTGGTAGGGGAACCCCAAGTGCCGCAATTACCACCGGGAGGAATCAATCAAAGGGCAGGAAATAATAACCTTAGCCAGATCCAAATGAAAATCCCTACGCAGAAAAGAAGTGAATCAAAAGTAGGTCGGAATGATCCCTGCCCCTGTGGAAGTAGAAAAAAGTATAAGTATTGTTGCGGGAGAAGACAGTGAAAAGAAATGGAGCTCAAGTAATAGTAGAAGCTTTAATGAAAGAAGAAGTAGATATCATTTTTGGGTTTCCGGGAGGATCAGTTATTCCTCTCTACGATGTTCTTTATGGAACAAAGGAGATTAAACATATCCTCACTCGTCATGAGCAGGGTGCTGCTCACGCTGCGGATGGATATGCTAGAGCTACCGGGAAGGTGGGGGTATGTGTAGCTACCTCTGGTCCGGGAGCAACAAACCTGGTTACCGGAATCGCTACTGCCCATATGGATTCAATACCGATGGTGATTATTACAGGTCAGGTGCCCACACATATGATTGGAAATGATGCTTTTCAGGAGGCAAATATAACCGGAATCACCTACTCCGTTAGTAAGCATAATTATTTAGTGAAAAAAGTAGATGAACTGCCTTCTGTGCTAAAAGAAGCTTTTCACATTGCCACTACGGGCCGAAAGGGACCCGTCTTAATAGATGTTCCCAAGGATGTCCTTACGGGAGAAACCAAAGTCCCTTATCCTACAGGAGTGAGAATTAGAAGTTATAATCCTAATTATAAAGGTAATCTCAGGCAAATCAAGAGAGCTGCTTCTGCCATAAACAAATCAGAAAAGCCCATTATTTACGCCGGAGGGGGGATAATCAGCTCTGAAGCATCGGTTGAGCTGATTCAACTTGCTCGACAAGCTAATATTCCCGTGACTACTACTCTGATGGGATTGGGAGTCTTTCCTGAAAATGATAAGCTTTCTCTGGGAATGCTGGGAATGCATGGAACACGCTACGCTAATTACGCAATTAGCGAAGCAGACTTGATTATTGCTGCAGGAGCAAGGTTTGATGACCGGATAACAGGCAATGTTTTAGAGTTTGCTCCTTACGCTAAAATAATTCACCTGGATATAGACCCCACTGTTATTAGCAAGAGTGTGAGAGTAGACATTCCTATAGTAGGCGACGCTAAGAATATTCTTACCCAGCTCATTCCTCTTATCGAAAAAAAAAGAAAGAGAGAGGCGTGGCATGCCAGAATAAAAAAATGGAAAGACAAACATCCCTTGAAATACCAAAAGGGTGGGGATTTAAAACCCCAGTACGTAGTAGAAAAAATAGATGAGGTAACCAAAGGGGAAGCTATTATCACCACTGAGGTAGGGCAAAACCAAATGTGGGCTGCCCAATTCTATCAATACACTAAGCCTCGAACTTTTATTTCTTCAGGAGGGTTGGGGACGATGGGTTATGGTTTTCCTGCTTCTATCGGGGCACAAATTGGCTGTCCAGATAAAGTGGTATTTGACATCGCCGGGGATGGTAGTTTCCAAATGAATATTCAGGAGTTGGCAACAGCGGTAAATTACAGAATTCCGGTAAAGATTGCTATTCTCAATAATGGTTACTTGGGAATGGTCAGACAATGGCAAGAATTGTTTTCTCATCATCGTTATTCTCAGGTAGATATTGAAAACGGTCCTGATTTTGTGAAAGTAGCTACGGCTTATGGAGCACAAGGAATTCGGGTGGACAAAACTGAAGAAGTAGAACCCGCCTTAAAAAAGGCTCTGGACACCCCAGGTCCTGTTGTTATTGATTTCAGAGTTTGCCGTGAGGAGAATGTTTATCCCATGGTTCCGGCTGGTGTAGCTCTCACCCAGATGATAGAAGGATTAGCCTAAAGCTCAGTTCATTGTTCATTGTTCATGGTTCATAGTTCATCGATAAAAAGAGTATGGCCTGGAGGTTCTAATCAATGAACAATGAACTACGAAACTATCAACAATCTTTGACTGAATGAGGTTCTTTTGCTATAATAACCGGGATTCGATTGGGAAGTCTGTTTCGATGCACATATAAGTTAGTTGATAGTTCATAGCAAGTTCAAAAAACTAAAATTCAGAAGAGCTCATAGGAAAACTAAAACAAAGTTCAAGATAGCTTAAATTAGCTCATTGCTCATAGCAGTTTGGCTGATAGTTAAAAAATGAATATATACAAAACAGAGGCCATTGTTCTTAAAGATTACGACTTAGGAGAACAGGATAAGATTATTGTTTTTTATTCTCGCGGATGCGGAAAGATAAGAGCGGTAGCAAAAGGAGCACGCGGAATAAAAAGTAGATTTGCCTGCATGATTCAGGCACCTTCCTATAATAGTTTGCTGATTTACAAAAATAGAAAGGGCGGCCTGGATCTTATAAGCGAATGCATAGCTAAATATCAATTCTTGGGAATCAAGAAAGACTTAGTTAGATTTGCTTACGTCTGTTATCTAATTGAATTAATTGACAAACTTACAGAACAAGGAGAATCTCAATCTTCGCTTTTTCGAATATTGTTAAAGAGTCTTTTCCTTGTGGAGAGCATTCCTAAGTGTTCGCTTGATCTTTTAATAGAAAGTTTTCAATTAAAATTGCTGAACATCCTGGGTTATCAACCATACCTAAAAGGATGTATCAACTGTGGAAAGAAGGTAAGTTCAATCAGTTGTCTCTGTTTTAGTTTAAGATTAGGAGGACTTCTCTGCGAGAATTGTAAAAGCATAGACGAAAGAAGAGTAAGCCTTTCCCGAGAAGCTTTTCTATTGATGAGGCATCTTCTTTTTTTGAAGTTAGAGGAAGTATCTGGAGAAAAAACAGATAAGGAGATAGTGAAGGAAGTTGCGGTAATTTTGAGAACTTATCTTTGCTATCAGGGCCAGATAAAGATGCCAGATCCTTGTTTTATCCATGATTTCAAGAAACTCGAATTGATGCAAACAGCAGGATAAAAAGATGCGGGTAGAATATACAAGAGGAATTATAGAGGGAGAAATAGACGAGGAACGAAGTCTATCTCGAAATATGGTGGAAGATTATCTGGAGGGAATAGGAAAAACTCCTCTTCTCAGTCGAGAGGAAGAAAGAAAAGTAGCCAAGAGAATCCAGAAGGGAAAAGAAAAAATAATCAGACTCCTTGAAAAGAGTATTAATCTTATCGAGAAGAACCCTGAGTTGTTTGAGTTATTCGGCAAGACAGAAAAAGAAAAGAAAATTCTAAACATTACTGGCCGCAGCCTAGATGACTTAAGGGAAGTTTTCGATCATTTGCAGCAAAAGATGAAACAGCTAGATGTGGTAGAATCTTCCCATAGTAGCGAAAGAATACAAGAGACTTTGAAGGAACTAGAAAAGGTAAGAAATGAATACAGTGCAAATAGAAAAATAATGATAGAAGCTAACCTCCGCCTTGTGGTGAGTTTCGCAAAGAAATACATAAAAAGAGGAGTTTCTTTTTCTGATCTCATCCAGGAAGGGAATATCGGTCTTTCCAGAGCAGTGAACAAGTTTGACTATAAATGCAATAAACGTTTCAGTACTTATGCTAGTTGGTGGATTCGTCAGGCACTATCCAGGGCTATTGCTGACCAATCAAGAACCATCCGTCTCCCCATACATATAGTTC
>SDBT01001057.1_pt1 | contig 47053 bp, 35 predicted proteins | sample 2277101 | NCBI WGS metagenome assembly SDBT01 (sample SAMN10404973, study PRJNA504765) | marine sediment metagenome | isolation source: marine sediment core GS10_PC15, 103 cmbsf | place: Arctic Ocean: Southern Knipovich Ridge | collected 2010 | reverse complement strand
CCCAAAAAGTTAAAGATGCGCAACTTTCAAACTCCTGGCGGCTCCTTTATGGCGGCAGCGTTAACCCTGATAATGCGGCAATCCTGAAAAAAATCTCGCTTATTCATGGCTTTTTAATCGGTGGCGCAAGCCTCGACTTTCAAAAATTGAAGAATTTAGTATTATTAGGAAAGTAGGGGCTTTATAAATTCTATAGCTAGCTGGAGATTATTATGTTATTTGGTTTACTCCTTTCTATATATATTGTGGTATGTCTTTTTTTGGTGCTTATTATCTTGATTCAAAAGGGAAAAAGCAGTATGGGACTTGGTGGCCTTGGAGGAGGCACACAAATGCTCTTTGGTGGTTCCGGTGGTCAGGACATGTTTCAAAAACTTACCTGGATTTTAACCGCATTTTTCTTGTTTGGTTCCCTCGTTTTATCCCTTATGAAAACATCCCAGCGCCACTCTTTTAAATATGTAAATCAGCGTACAACAGCAGCAGCGCCAAAACCATTGCAAGATACAACTCCTTCACCAGATCTTCAAAAGCCAGTAACGATCCCAGCGCCAGAGCGATCAGCACCGCAAAATCAACCACAATCCTAAAGGGGTTAAATGAGAGTAGGGGTGATTGAACGAGGCGTTAATGCAGTCGGAGCAATGACACTTGCGTTCTGCGCACTTATTGGTAGTTTTACCATGTTTCTTTGGCACGCCATTCGTAGCTTATTAACCACACGCCCCAAAATATCCAAGTTCTTTTTTCAATTAAATCGCATAGGGGTTGAATCATCTTTAATCGTAATGCTCACCGGAACGTTTACTGGTATGGTATTTGCACTTCAAAGTTATATTGGTTTTCAACGCGTTGGTGGCGAACAATTTATCGGTGCTGTGGTTGCACTTGGTATGGTGCGAGAACTTGGGCCCGTACTGACGGGACTTATGGTAACCGGACGCGCCTGTTCTGCAATTGCAGCAGAGATTGGCACCATGCGTATCACGGAACAAATTGATGCACTTGTCACTCTGCGAATTGATACATTTCAATATTTGGTTGTTCCCCGTATTTTGGCTGGCATTTTTATTGTGCCCTGCCTTACTATTTTCTCTATGATTTGCGGGGTTCTTGGCGGGTATGTTATTTGCGTCAATGTGCTTGAATTAAGTCCAGAAGATTATATAAGTAGCATAAAAAACTTCGTTGAGATTTCAGATATTAATGGCGGCATTATCAAATCATGCGTTTTTGGTCTCATTTTAACATGGGTAGGAACCTATAAGGGATTTTATACCCGTGGTGGTGCGCGCGGCGTTGGTAAAGCAACAACCCAAAGTGTAGTCTTCAGCTCCATTTTGATCTTGATCATCAATTATTTCCTTACCAAAATGCTTGAACAAATGTAAGGAGGTACAGTGGAAACACTTATTAAAGTTGTAGATTTAAAAAAAGAGTTTGATGGTAATTGGGTAACGCGCGGCGTTAATCTCGATATCCCTGCCAATAAAATGACGGTAATTATCGGCCGTTCAGGCGAAGGTAAATCGGTGCTCCTCAAACAAATTGTTGGGCTGATCAAGCCAACTTCCGGTGAAATAATTTTTGAGGGAACTAATATTACGCACCTAACTGATCGTCAACTACGGGCTTACTACAAAAAAGTTGGGTATGTTTTTCAATTTGCCGCACTTCTTGATTCGCTTAACGTATTTGAAAATGTGGGTATCACGTTGCTTGAATCTGGCGAATCATCTAAAAAAGTTTTACCCCTCGTGAAAGAAAAATTGGCACAGGTTCTTCTAAAAGAAGATACCCTTTATAAATACCCTTCGGAACTTTCTGGTGGCATGAAAAAACGGGTTGGCCTTGCACGAACGCTGATCGCAAATCCAGAAGTTATTTTATATGATGAGCCAACCACCGGCCTTGATCCGATTACTTCACGGGTTATTCATGAACTTATGTTTGAGATGCAAAAAGAACTCAATATTACCTCGGTAGTTATTTCTCATGATCTTGAAGTCTTTAAATATGCCGATTATGTTGCTTTACTCTATGAAGGTAAAATTAGATATTTCGGAGAGGCAAAAACAATTTGGGATGCTGATAATCCATATATTTATCAATTTATTCGGGGGCTTTCTGAAGGGCCAATTCAAACAGAAATTGCACATTTTAAAGATAAATTCTAGCCATCGATTGATTTCCTGGCCAGATATTGGATCTCTCGTCTATTGCGGAGTTACATAAATTGTCTTTAACTCATCTTGATAAAATAAATATAAACCCGTAAAAACGATCACTACCGATGCCGCATAATGCCAGGTAATAATTTCTTTTAAAAAAAGCCAACTATAAAGTGCCGTGAATAATGGACTTAAAAAATCAGTAAACGATAAAAAGGTAACCGTATAATATTTATAAAGATATAAATGAAAATTGTGGCAGATAATATTGCTTACTAAAATCAGCAATGCAAGCCATCCGATAAACGGCCCAATCTCAGTGATGGTGAGCGGTACATCAACAAATAAAAGCGTCAGCGAGGCTAAGATACCCCCTCCAAGCGTACAAACTCCATTGGAAAGCAGCACAGATTGTTTTTGCTCGCGAATTAAAATTCGAAAAACAATCATAGCATAGGCATGGGCGCAGACCGCTGCAAAAATAGCAATTTCAGGCCATGAAATATAAAGAAAGTCACCCATAATTTGCTCTGATTTTGAAGTCGTAATTAAAATTGGGATCATGCCAATAAATCCAATTAAAAGGCCAAACCATTGTTTTGCCGTTAATCGCTCTTTAAATGCAAAGAAAGAAAAAAGGGCCACAACGAATGGAGCCATATTAACCAAGAAAGACATCTTACTTGCCGGCATATAATCAAGGCCCCAATAGCGCAACATATATTTTGCATAGATCGCAATGATAATTTGCCCGTTATAAAACCAAAAACCTTTCCCTACAATAAAAACAATTTTTTTTCGGAGATAGTTAACGAGAATTAAAATAAGTCCGCCAGCAATCATGCGCACCGGAGTTAATAAAAACGGGGATGCATAGCTTAATAACTGTTTACTCATAGGAATGGAAGATCCCCATAATGCATGCAACGCAATAATCTCAAACATAGTACCCCTCCTCAATTGTTATTCGGCCTGGAATTCCTTGTAAAGCATGCTCGGCTGAATGCCCTTATTATTTTGATATTTACCGCTATCATACCGTTCAAAGTTGCCCTCAATGGTGTGATAAAAAATTTGGCCAATTTCAATACCTGGATAAATGCGTATCGGAAGCACGCAAAACATTTCAAGCGTCCAATAACCGGAAAACCCAACATCCCCAAAGCCTGCGGTAATATGAATAAAAAGTCCAAGTCGCCCGATTGATGATCGGCCTTCAAGCATGGGGACAAGCATATCCGTTTTGGTATATTCAATCGTGCGTCCTAAATATAATTTTCCTGGTTCGAGCACGAAGCCATCTTGTGGAATAACTATTGATGCAATATTATTCCTTTTTTTCATATCAAGAACTGGTTCTGTGTATATAAGCAATTCTCGATGAAGACAGACATTATAACTATTCGGATTTAATTGCTCTTCATTATATGGTTCAATAAAAATATCGCGGCCTAATCGCCTATTTATTTCTTTACCTGAAAGAATCATGATGTTTATTCTCCATAAGGTATTTCGATAGTTGTAAGATTTTTGCAAGATTGATAGAATAATTAGTACTTTTTATTGCACTTTACACTCATTGTAGTAAGGGAAAACTATGAGCGATTTAAAAACTACGATCACACAAACAATAACTGATCTCCCAACCGCCCAGGTTATTGATCAAATCAAAGAAGAAAGTATTCGTTTTCATGCGTTAAATATTGAAATCGGAAAAATAATTGTTGGTCAACAAAACATTGTAGAGTTTATCGCACTTGCTATTTTATGCAACGGGCATATTCTGCTCGAAGGAGTACCTGGTGTTGCCAAAACTACGATTATAAAAGCAATCTCAAAAGCTCTGGGACTTATCTTTAAACGTATTCAATTTACGCCAGATTTATTGCCCGCTGATCTTATTGGTACCTTAATTTATAACCCTAAAACACAAGAGTTTGAAACTAAAAAAGGTCCAATTTTTGCCAATTTAATTCTTGCTGATGAAATTAACCGCGCTCCCGCCAAGGTACAAGCGGCGCTCCTTGAAGCAATGCAGGAACAGCAAGTGACCATCGGATCGCACACATTCAAGCTTGATAAACCCTTTTTAGTCTTTGCTACCCAAAATCCTGTTGAGCAAGAAGGCACTTATCGATTGCCCGAAGCGCAAATTGATCGCTTTATGTTTAAACTACTTGTGCACTATCCAACCATGAATCAAGAACGGGAAATTTTGCGTAGAAATCTTGATTTAAACACTATTATTCAAGTTCTTGCCAAAATTGATATTTCAAAAGCACAAGATCTTGTTGAAAAAGTATACGTTGACGAAAAAATCATCGAATACATTGTCAATCTCGTCTTTGCAACTCGCATGCCGGAGGATGCAAAACTCTCCACAATTAAACCATACATTTTATATGGTGTTTCACCACGGGCTTCCCTCGCCCTCTTTCACGCCGCAAAAGCGCATGCTTTTGTACAAAAGCGGCATTTTGTAACGCCAGATGATGTCAAAGCGGTGGCACCTGCCATTTTGCGACATCGTCTTGCACTTACTTATGAAGCGGAAGCAGATGAAATACGTCCTGATACCGTTGTTGAAACTATCTTACATACCGTTCCTGTACCGTAAATTGCAAAGAGAACCTGTGAATCGCGGAAAGCAGGCAGCCTGCTTGACAAAGACAATTCCAGAAGGGTATCGTGGACTTGAAAAACTGATACTAAGGATAAATGCATGAAACACCCATTGTGGATTATAAACAGCACACTTTTTGTGCTGCTTGTATTTGCGCTCTGCTTTATCTTTTTTTCACGGGTTACAATTCCGGAACGAGAAGATTTTGAACCAGCACTTTATAGCAAAATCAAAAAAGAAAAAAAATTACAAATAAACATCGCTCAAATCTGGGAAGCTGATTTATTTGGCACATATCACGCTATGAAAAAAGAACCAGATAAACTAGAAAAAGAGCTCTTTCCCGCCCCACCAGAACCGCAGGCAGCTGAAATTCCTGAGCTCCCCATTCCCCAATTTTTAGATCCGCTTGATATTACGCTTCGGGGCATCTTTATGGTAAGTATCGATGGTACGAAGAATCGAACCATTATTGCTGATAATAAAACAAAAAAAGAAGCGAGTTATAGAATTGGCGATAAAATCATCGATGCACAGCTGATTAGAATATTTGCCAATAAGATCATATTATTGCGATCAAATGGGCAACAAGAAGTACTCTATCTACGAGAACAGGATGCTCGATTTGATGCAGGATATGCGATGATTGATGAATGGAATGTTGTGGTGAAACCAATTAGTAGCAGTATGTTTATGATTGATCCATTTGCATTTGCCAAACGAATTCCTGATTTAGGGCAATTAATTGAGATGCTTCATCTCATAACTGCATATAAACAAGGGCAAAGCATCGGGGTACGTGTTGGTAAATTGGATGAGAAATCTATTGGAGCAGTGCTTGGCTTACAAGCAGGCGATATTATAACCAAGATAGAAAATATCGATGCGAATAATATGGAAAATCGATTAGAAATTTATAAAAGTGTCCTAAATAAAAGGGAAAACGAAAAGGTTGTGGTACAATTAGTGCGTAATAAACAACCACTAACGCTCGAATATATCTTAAAAGAACTGCTGCCAGAAGAGGGACAAAAGGAAACGCTGCAGCAACAATATATTATGCAAAAAATTGAAGAAGACGAAAAAGTTAAAATATTAAAACAAAAATATGAATTTACGCCAACATTACAAGAGATTCGGCAACGGGAACGACAGAATATGTTGGATAAAGGGCAGGCGCCACAATCATAGGAATATCTTATGAAAAATAAGAAAATCACTTCTTTCCTGATTCTTATGAGCATGGCTTTGTTAACGCCAACCAAATCAGATGCGCGGCGCCGCAATCGGCGTCAAGGCGGAATTGCTCAAGCTCTTGCCCAAGAGCCAACAGATGACAATCCTTTTGTTTCCGAATCGATACAAGTAGCGAACCTTGATAAAGTATCGCTTGGGTTTGAACGTTCTCGCGGTGAAATATCACGTGAAATGATGGAACCCCCTGAACCTGATAAAAAACCAGAAGAAAAATCTACGCTTACGAATCAAAGCGAGCAATACGCATTGCCAGAAGAACTTCGGCAAAAGGCAGCACTTGATCTTGAAAAAGTAGAGGAAAAAGGGCAAGAAGAAGAAGAAAAAATTACATTACAGTTTGAGGAAGCTGATCTACAAACCTTTGTGCAACAAATTGCAGACATTTTTAATGTAACGTTTATTTCGGATGATGCTATTGATCCACTGCCAAAGGGACCGCCAGACGCTCCGAGCAGGGCGCTTAAAGGTAATAAGATCACCTTTAAAACAACAACTCCCGTAACACGCCAGCAAGCATGGAATCTCTTTATTACCTTTTTAAGCATTTCTGGATTTAGCATCGTGCAACAGCCAGATCCAACTATTTATCGCATTGAAACAATAAAATCGACCCAAAAAGCTCCTATTCCAACCTTTATTGGGGTACCTTCTGAAACGCTTCCTGAAAATGATGAAATAGTTCGCTATCTTTATTTCATTGAAAACTCTTCAATTGAAGCAATGCGGGCTATTATTCCATCTCTACAAAGTACTTCCGCAGCTGCGCCACTATTTTTGCAAGATCAAAAAGCCTTTTTACTTACCGATAAATCTTACAACATAAAATCGCTCATGAAGATCGTCAAAGAGCTTGATAAGGTTACGATGCCACAAGCAATGTCTGTATTAAAATTACGAGAAGCGGATGCAGTTGAAGTAAAGAAGCTCTATGATGAACTTACACAACAAGGTGAGGATCATTCACCATTTCGACCATTTGGCGCACGTAAACAACCAACCGCTATTTATTTTCCTGAAAATGCTCGCATTATAGCCGATCCTCGGACCAATTCATTGATATTGCTTGGTCCAAAAGATGCAATTGCTAAGATTGAAGATTTTATAGTCAAGCACGTAGATGTTGCACTTGATCAACCATATTCACATTTGTATACCTATCAGCTGCAATACGCCGATGCCAAAACGGTGGCTGAAATTATGAATAATACCACCAAGTTAGGTGCAACTACTGAAGCTGGCAAAGCAGGCGGAGTGAGAGGCAAGGATAAATATTTACGCGAAATGGCGTTTACGGCTGAACCGAGCACCAACAAATTAGTTATTAAGGGTGATTATGAGGATTTCTTAATTGCAAAAGAGATTATTCAACAACTCGATGAGCCGCAACCGCAAGTTGCTATTGAAGTACTCATTCTTTCAGTTGAATTGAAAGATACCAAAGAATTGGGAACCCAAATTCGCAGTAAATTCCCCGGACTCGACGGCATTTTAGGACAAAACGTTGAATTCCAAACCTCTGGTTTACGTGCCGGAGGCGCACCAAGTGGGATAGTAACTAATCCAAACGGAAGCGGCGCACAACGATTACTTGGGAATTTACTTCAATTGGTGACCAATGCAGGAGTGGCTAATACTATTATTACCTTCGGACAAGATGTATTTGGTGTCTGGGGACTCTTCCAAGCGCTCCGTACAATCACTAACTTGCAAGTAATTTCAAATCCATTTTTAGTTGCCTCAAATAAAACACCTGCACATGTATCGCTCGGCGAAACACGACGTATCATTAGCGGTACAATTATCAGTGGTAGTGCGACAAATCAAGATACATTTGAAAACGATAAAGCTGAATTGAAAGTTGATATTGAGCCCCAAATCAACTCGGATGGCATGATTATATTAAAATTACGGGTTGAACTTACGGAATTTACTAATCCAAACGATCCACAAAGCGGTAATAAATCTACAAAATTGGTTAAAACACAAGCAGTTGTTGCTGATCGTGAAGTACTCGCGCTTGGTGGCCTCATCCGCAATACAACAAGTGCCACCTTAAGCAAAACCCCGTTGCTTGGCGATATACCAGTACTGGGCTGGTTGTTCAAAAATAAACGCAAAGATATTGATAAAGATAGTTTACTCATTTTAATATCCTCTAGAATCATACCACCGCACGCCACAAGCGAGGTGAATAAATTTACTCAAGAACACTTAGGAACCTATCGATCAACTCTACATGAAATAGCTGGAGCAGATGTAACGAAAGATCCAATTCATCGCTTATTTTTCTCAGAATCTGCGGATAAAACGCAAGACATTGGCGAATTTCTCTTTGCGCGTAATCAAAAAACAAGACGACGTGATAGAAAACGGCGTGAGGAAAAATTGAAAAAAAGAAAGGCACAAGAAGAACTTACTAAAAATGAGCCGCTAAAAATAATGGAGCAACAAGAACCGGTACAAATCGCGCAATCACAGAATCTTCACACAATTGCAGCTCCCGCAGCTCAATCATCTCCGATCTTGAAAACATCTCCGATCTTGAAAAAGAAACGGCGAACGCCTTCATTGCGTAGCTATCTATCAACCCCAGACAGTGAGAAAACGACATGATACAAGATATTTTTTTACCCGAAAAAATAGGCGAGTATTACATATTTTCTCAGCGTGTTGTGGGAATCGATATCACAAAATCCCATATTTATGCCACATTGCTGCGAGCACATGGTTCAACTATGACCATTGAAAAACAACTATCTGAACCGCTCAATGGGGATGTTCCTAATTATAATGAGCGCGTGATTGCCGGATTACCAACAATTATGAAATCAATCGGCAAAGTTGATTATATTCGCACTGCAATTCCAAGTACGCACGTTATTTTTAAAGAACTGCGGATGCCCTTTACCTCACGAGATAAGATTGATTTAGTAATTCGATTTGAAGTAGAACCCTTATTACCATTTCCAGCGCAAGACGCAGTGATTGATTTTATTATCACCGATATCAACAAAGAAGAAAAAACGGCCCAAGTTTTGGTGGCAGCTGTACAAAAGCAGCACCTCGTCCAACATCTTTCATTATTTGAGCAAGCAGGCATTGATCCCACCGCGATAACGGTTGATATGTTTGCACTCTATGGCCTCTATACTCAAATTCCAGAGTATAATGCCCTGGGCGGCTCTGTGGCGATAATTGATCTAGACATGCAAAATACGCGAATTATTATTATCGATAATCATCAACTACGCATTATACGTACCCTTGCCTATGGTCTTGCGACAATTGCCAAAGATGCAGGAACTGCTGCTGATATGAAACCATCGGAAGTTCTTGATCATTTAATTCGTTTCGGCATCAACGGTGAAAAAACAGATAAAAATCAAGCCCTCAAAGAAAGCATTACCAGCTATTTTAATAAGATACAATTTGCTCTCTCTTCCACTATCTCCTCATTACAAAGTAATAGTATTGGCAAGGTATTATTTGTTGGTGCTGGCACAGAAATTAAAGATATTTCTGAATTTGCACATAATTTGCTGCAATTGCCATGCGAACTTTTTGATGTTCAACTCCTTGCAAAAAACAAACGATACCGCATCTCAAAAAATAGTACATTAGCTCCAGCTGGTTTGCTGAGTTTAGCCAATGCCATCCTATGCCCTGCTACCGAGCATTTCAATTTAGAAAAAGGAGAATTTGCGCCTTCAGAAAGTGTATTATTACTCAAACAGTTGATTGTGGCTGGCATACTACTTATTGCATTGTTTGGCTCACTTATTGCACACACCATTATTCAATCAAGCAGGTTTAATAATGAAATTAATGCTTCCCAAATGGAAGCCGTTGATGAACTAAAGGCACGCTTTCCGCAAGTGCCAGAAGAAGAGGATGTCTTAGATGATGTGATGGAGCTTGCAAAAAGTGAACTTACCAAAGAAGAAGAAATCTGGATGGCTTTTTCAAGCCAAGCGCGTGCCTCATTTTTAGAATATTTACTTGAGCTAAGTACCCGTATTAATAAAGAGCAGCTGGGATTTGTACCAGAGCAATTAACTATTACTGATGGCGCAATTGGAGAAATTTCATTAAAAGCGAAAGTACGAGACTTTGATGCTCTCAAACAACTTGAAAAGATTTTGGGGCAATCAAAATTGTTCAGTTATGTTGAAGGGCAAACTACTCCTGACTTTACGATGAAAATCATTATTGCACGAAACGTGTAATTGGGGACATGATGGAAATACTCGATAAAATGCAAGCCTATTTAAATTCTCTTGAGAGCAAACGGTTTCATCAATATCTTGCTGGCCTGATTGGGGTCATCATACTCTTGATCGGACTTACTATGTTTCAATATTATCGTAAAGTACGGTATTTAAAATCTGAAATTAATCGCGTAAATGAGGAGCGCGAAGAAACACGCACTATCCTTGATAAAGCACACATTGTTAAAAAAGAACAAAAAGAAATTGATGCGGTACTTGCGCAAGATGAGAACTTTAAAATTGCCCACTATTTCGAAGATTTAATTGGCAAACTAGGGCTGAGCGATAAAAAATTATCAATTGAGGTGAGCACCCCATCTCGAGAAGGCAAATACCAGGAAAGCATTTTACAGGCAAAATTTGGTGGCATGAGTATGAAGGATGTAACTGAATTATTGCAAGATATCGAAATGAAGAAACGGGTATTTACCAAAGAGCTTGATATCATTGCCTCCCAAAAACAAGAAGGTACCATTGATGTTGCGCTCACCATCGCCACCTTAGAGCCAAAACCGAAAGAAACGAAGGAAACAACGGAGTAGGATTATGAGAAATAAAAAGAATCTCTTTATCGCTCTGCTTGCTCTTTCCATGTTTCCTTTGAGTTATGCAATGGAACAACCAAGTAATGGAGATGCTCCGCAAGCCGCATCATCAACGCCGCAAATGATTTCCTTTCAATATGATAATGAAGAATTGGTCAACGTTGTTAACTATATCGCATCAAAAAAAGAGATAAATCTCCTTCTGCCAACAAAAGCTGATGAAAAGCTTACCGGTAAATTAACCTGGCATCTTGATAAAAAAGTACCACTTGATGAAGCGTGGCAACTATTGCAAACGATTTTAAATATCGCTGGGTATGCTATTATTCCCTACCCTACGTATTATGAGGTTATAAAAACATCTCCTACCATTAGCCGTGAACCAGTTCAACTTTATGTTGGTATCGCTCCTGACCAACTTCCTGTTGGAGATGAACGCATCCGCTATATCTATTACCTCGTTAATATCAAACAAGAAGGAGAGACTGAAGGGGAAATAAACACCATCTTAAAATCCCTCCTTCCTCCTGATGCAGTGTACAAAATAGATAGCGCAACGAATGCACTTATTTTAATGGGGAAGGCAAGCGATATTCGCTCTGCGATGACGGTGGTCACACATCTTGATCGCCCAGGATTTCAAGAACGAATGGAAATAATCAAGCTCCATTATACGAACGCAAAATTGGTGGCTGATCTTTTTAATAATAAAATTCTACAAGCTGGTGAGGCAAATCGATATCGTCTTGATGCTAAAAAACCAAGTGAAAGTACCTATTTTTCAAAACATATCAAAATTATCTCAAATGAAAGAACAAATAGTTTGATCGTACTTGGACGAACGCAAGCGCTTGAACGCATTCGCGAATTCATTAATCATTATATTGATATTGAACCTGATAGTGGTAAATCAATTTTGCATGTATATCAGCTTCAATACTTAGATGCACCAAACTTTGCCAAAGTACTTGATACTATTGTGAAAGGGAAAGTAGAGGGAGGATTTGAACAAGCCACAGGAGAAAAGAGAGTCGCAGTAGGACCCCAACGATATTTTGATGATGTAATTATCTCAGTAGATACTCCTGCAGGCGCTGAGGAATCATTTACAGGCGCCGAGACTACTGGGCAAGCGGAAGGCACATCAGAAATCAAACTAACAAAATACCATGGTGGCAACAAATTGATCATTGCAGCCCGTTCAGATGATTGGAAGCGAATTAAGGAACTTATTGAAAAGCTTGATCAACCTTCACCCCAAGTTCTTATTGAAGTATTAATTGCTGATTTAACACTCGATGATAGCCGTGCACTCGGTACGCTCTTTAGAAATCCCTCCAAAATTCCAATGCCAGGGCAAGTTAATTTCCAATCGGCTATGTTGCAACCAGGGGTAATGACTGATTCATTCAGCGATCCAAAAACGGTTGGCGCTATTGAGAATGGTGCTTCATCCGATCTATTGCGCCAATTTAACAACAGTAATCCTCGGCAAGATACTGGCGATCCACTTACCAACGTTGCACAATTATTGCAAGCCGGTAGCTCGGTACTTTCTTTTAGTGATAATGATGGAAAAACCTGGAGTATTACTCAGATTCTCAAACTCCTTGATCACACTAAAATTCTTTCTCATCCGCATATAATTTCAACAAATAATCAAGTTGCTACTATTGAGATCACCGAAACACGTGTACTTATTGATCAGGCAAGTGGTTCTCAAGGGGGTACCATTGTGCAAACGAGAAAACAAGTACCTGCAAGTCTAAAAGTTAATATTATTCCACGAATCAGTATTTCTGATATTCGAGAGCATACCATTTCCCTTAATGTAGTAATTGATATTGATGAATATAAATCGACAACTGATAATACGCGCATTACCCGTAAAGTTCAAACGAATGCGACGGTAAATACTGGCGATATTTTAGCCCTTGGTGGCCTTATCCGAAGTAATGAAAGTGATAGCCTTGATGAAACACCAGTGCTGGGCAAAATACCAGTTATAGGTTGGTTATTTAAAAAAAGATCTCATACCAAACAACGCACAAATTTAACCGTATTTATATCCCCAACTATTATTGAGCCAAGACTGCGCGGAGGTATTGGGGAATACACCAGAGATTATTTAAATATAACCAAAGATTATGCAAGTCCTGGCGATTTGTTTGGTTCACTCAAAGATCCAATTACTCGTTGGTTCTTCCATGAGGAAAGTCCCACTGAGAAATTCACGCGTGATTTTATGAAGCATGATGAAGTGCATCCTGAAGAATATAAAGAACCGATGCCAAAAAATAATACCTATGCTCAAAATAAAGCCAGTGAAACTGATCTTCTGAGTATCGAACGTAATGACCAACTTACCCAATTGAAAGATATCCTCAAGGATATGGATAATCCATTCAAAAATGTAAACCATCCGCACCTTGTTCAAAATGCACTGCCAGTGGCCGTTAACGATGAAACAGTTAAAAAAGGACGTAAAAAACGGCGGTAATTATTCCTGCGCTAACAACTGATCCTCTATTTGCAGCAAACGATTGTATTTTGAGAGTCGCTCACCCCGCGATAAACCTCCTGCTTTAATTTGGCCCGCACTCGTGCCAACGGCAACATCTGCAATAAAAAAATCATTCGTTTCACCAGAGCGATGTGAAATAATTACATTCTTATTATATTCTTTTACCAATTTGATTGCCTGCAACGTTTCAGTTACCGTACCAACTTGATTCGGTTTTATGAGTACCGCATTTGCCACCTGATCATGAATACCGTCATAGATCCTATCTACATCAGTAACAAAAATATCATCGCCCACAATTTGAATTCGTGATCCTAATGACTGCATTAATTTTTGCCAGCTACTCCAATCATGTTCACTCAATCCATCTTCAATGGCATAGATGGGATATTGATCAACAAGTTGTCCATACCAGGCAATAAGATCGTCCGCGGAAATTAATTTTCCCTGCCAATTATAGGCTTCTGCTTTTTTGTTATAAAAATGGGAAGCAGCAACATCAAGTGCGATCATAAGCGTTGCATCGTGCTCGCCTTGAACATCCTCAATAGCTTCCATTAAACAATCAAGCGCTTGGTTTTCGTGCTGGAAGTCTGGCGCAAAACCTCCCTCATCTCCAACGGCTGTTGATAACCCATTTTGTATCAATACTTTTTTGAGCGTATGGAAAAAGGTAATCCCAATTTCCATTGCAGTATGAAACGTAGTTATTCCTACCGGCATAATCATAAATTCCTGAACCTGCAAATCATTGGATGCATGCAAACCGCCATTAATCACATTAAACATTGGGAAGGGAAGGCTCACCATATCGTACTGGCACAAACCTGCAATAAGTTCATATGGTTCACACTGTTCTACCACCGCTTGTGCCTTGCAAATAGCGATACTTGCAGCAAGAATAGTATTTGCCCCTAACTTACTTTTATTTTCCGTACCATCAAGCTCTCGCATAAGCTCATCCATACGAATGAGGTTTGGTTCTTGACCGATGATTGCTGGTGCAATAACTGTTTCCATTACATTAATTGCCTTAAGAACTCCTTGCCCCATGAGTCTCACACCTCCATCTCGCAGTTCAACTGCCTCTTTTTCTCCTCGTGAAGTACCAGTTGGAACAGATGCACACACACGTGCGCCATTTTCCAACGTAATATCACATGCAATTGTTGGCATCCCACGCGAATTAAATATTTCACGTGCCGTTACCGCAATTATTTTCATACCACGCTCCCCTTTTTATGAGCATGTTTTTTGTATTTGGGATTATACTAACGTACCATAAACATAAATAGCTACAAACATGATTGCATTAATTGGTAATCTTGCCACAAAAAAGGCTACGCGTTGCTAAGGTAGCCTTTGATTTATATGTATGAGCTATTTTTCTTTCCCAATTCGACTATATTTTAGTAATCCGATAGTATTGGCAGGAAAAATCATTGAAAACTATGAAAACGAATTTTGAAACGGCAAAAATAATAAAATATGCGTGGAATTCTTTTTCAGCCACTAAAATCGCGTATATAAAAGATGGGATGATAATGAAGCGAGTAGTTGTGATAAGTACTCTTTTATTATTCGGTACTATTTTGTCTGAAAATGTTATTTCAGATACTCCGATGACTGCATCTGTAATTATTCCTTGCTATTGGAGGCATGCTCAGTTTCTTTTTGATCTTTTAAAAGTTTATGAACATCAAACTGAGTTGCCTGATGAGGTAGTTATTTCAATGTCTGAAGTAGGAAAAGTAAAAACATCGCTCATTAAGATGCTACAACAAGAGAGATGGCTATTTCCTATTACGCTACTTATATCGGAAGAACAATTATTTGCGGGAGAAAATAGAAATAGGGCTTGTGCGCATGCTAAAGGCGATATTTTGATTTGTCAGGATGCTGATGATATACCTCATCCCCAGCGGATAGAAATAATTAAACATTTTTTTAAAACTCATAAAGTGGATCATCTTATGCATGAATGGATAGCAATAGGGGCTCATTCAGCGATAGATATTAAAAAATATGATCTAACTCAAATTGACTTTGCCTTTCCCAAAAACTTTCAGGAAGCTTGGCTTTCAGCTACTTTCACTAATGGAAACGTGGCGATCGCACAGCATGTTTTTGAAAAAGTTAAATGGTCATCTGCGCATCGTAGGCAGGATTCAGCATTTAATAAAGAGGTTTATTCTAGCTTTAATCACTGTATTACTCTTAATGTACCACTTTTACTCTATCGTTCATTTTTATCATCAATCGCTCCTTCAGCCATAAATTTTGAAGCAAAGAATGTAAATACGCAGGTTTTGAGCAGCCTTACGTATTCTGAAAACCAAAATGAAAAAGCAAAGCGGTATGCTATGAGCGTTATTACCAACGCATAGTCGAATCAGGAAATTAAATTAAATGCAAATATCTCCGCTCCGTTCGCTCTGCTAGCGTAGTCGCTGCTATATCCTTCTTGCATTAGAAATACAACGAATCGATCTAGGACGTTAATTTAGTCAGTTTTTAGCGATAAATTTCGAAAAGTAAGGTATTGGCTCTCTAAATTCTCTGGCCACGTAGCATTGATATCGATAATCTCATCTTCCTCATTTTTTATCGGGTCATAGTGAGGATAAAGCATTGCCGTAAATTTCACCTCTCCAGCCACCGCCTTCATATTAGCTTTCATGATTTTCATATACTCAGCACGAATTGGTTTGCCATACGTTTCAATAAGCCAACGAACTTTCACTCCATCGCCAGTTGATTTTATTTTTTGAACCAAGTTAGCAAGCTCTGTAATAACAGCAATAGCACGCTCAAGACTTAAAATACGCACATCAAGTACCGTATGGAATCCTGATGGTGTAGTAATCGGCTCTTGCTCAAGCGCTATTGCGCCATGTTCTATCATATAATTCATAATCGTCATATTGGCTTGCGCATGGGCTCCTGCCACTTCTGCCGCATTATCTGCTTGCTTGATTAATCGGCGCAGCGCTGTGCGAATCATGCTTACAATTGAAAGCTCAATTATTTTTTCTTTACTCACTTTTTTTGGCCAATCTTTGAGCATTCCGAGCCTGGCAAAATCATCAAAACAAATAATGCTGGAAAGCAATGCAATTATTTCCGCGCGAAGTTCTTCAAAAGGCGCACTATAACCTGCAAGTAGTTGCGGTAAATTAGCGCCTGTTACCGCAATTGTATCGCCTGCTTTATACTTTTTACCTTCAATTGTCATTGGATCACCGTCCACAAAAGTATGTTTACAAAGGCGCCCACTGCCGTGTCCAAGCGTTTCATGTAAGATTACTTCAAGCATGAAGATATCGCGCATAAGTTGATAATCAGGATCATGCTTTTGGAACCATTTATAATACTCAGTGTTATTAAAGAGTCGATTATACAGTTCTGGGTTAAGCAGCTCCCCAATATTTTTATCTACATGATAAATTATCTGCTTCGTGCCATGTTGTGCACGAATCTCACTATAATTTGGAAGCGCAAATGCAAGCGTATTATTCAGAGGCCCCAAAGATCCTGCTGTAAACGCTTTTACATTAATCGATGCATTGGGCATCGAGCCTGCACCATGTAAGTTATCTCGTTTGAAATGTTCTGGAAGCGGTAATCTATCTTCAAGTTCTGGCAGTATTTGATTCAGTTTATCAATATCGAGACTTTTGATCGTAACATCAGATTGAAATAATGCACGATATGATTTTGGATCATTATAGGTTTCTATAAACCCGAAAACATAATCTAGTTTGCTCTTACTTTTGAGCCATTCAATTGAATGCTTTTTGAATAACTCTTCATCACCCGTTTGTAAGTACTTAATCAAATATGAAAGGCTTTTAATAAAATAATCATCAAATTGTTCAGGATATTTTTTGGCATGCTTATGGGCTTTTTGTAACCAATAAACCATTACGGTTAACTCATCTCCATATTTTCCATCTACTGCATATTTTGCATACTTTGGTACACGCTCCCCATCTGTTTCATCAACGTAAAAATACGCATTTAAAGTATTTTGCCCTTTTGGATCAATCGCCTCGAAATCTTTATTCGTAAAATCTGGCGCATAAAAATTTACTGCGCTTTTATCAATACTATTTGGTACCGTTAGCGTTGATTCAACGGTGCGATCAAAAATAGAATCTAAAAGTTCCTGTACCGTATCACTCGCTTGCTCATATCCAGTTTGTTCAAGGGCCGCAATAAGATTATTTTTCGTGAGTAACGATAGTCCAAGACGAGTCGGAGTTCGTTTTTGATCAGCAAACTCTCCAAAATACTGACTATGGGTTGTCCAAAAATACGTTAAATAAACACCAATTTCTTTGAGAAACTGATGTACATCAAACGCCATCTTTTGTGCATGCAGCGCATCTTTATTCAGGATAAGATGCTCAAGAAGCGTCTTAATCTTTGGCGCATCTCGATGGCTTTGATCGGTAGCAACTAGATTTCCAGGCAATGAAGCGCGAAAAAGATAATAAATAAATACCCGCTCTTGTGGCAACAATGCATTAAAAAATTCAGATAAGTTTTGATTATAAACTACCGCGATTTCTTTCTGTTTTTGTACTGTGGTTGGCGCTTTTGGTAATGGGTGCCACGTTGAATACATGTGAGTACCTGGTATCATTGTGCCGCATAGTATAAAAAACCACCGTTTCACTCTCACTCCTTTTTTAAACTACGATTCTTTTTTTCCCGGTAAAAAACGCAACCCATATTCTCGTAATTGTTTTTCTTCAATCGGTGTTGGTGATTCCATCAACGGATCGTTACCTCGTTGTGTTTTCGGAAATGCAATAACTTCTCGAATTGATGATGCTCGCAACATAAGCATAATCAAGCGATCAAGTCCAAGTGCAATCCCACCATGTGGGGGAAAACCAAGCTCCTGCGCTTCAAGCAAAAACCCAAACATTTCTTGCGCTTTCTTTTCATCAAAACCTAATAATTCAAATACTTTTGCCTGAACTTCCGGCTTACAAATTCGAATGGAACCTCCGCCAAGCTCTACGCCATTGAGTACAATATCATATGCACGCGCCTTGATATCTTTTTGTTCCTTACCTTCCCAATCTTGTGCAGGACTTGTAAATGGATGGTGTACCGCATTCCATTGTTTGGTTTGTTGATCATATTCAAAAAGTGGAAAATCAGTAATCCATACAAACGTATCTTTATCTTGAGGCAAAAGCTTTAAAAGAGGTGCAAATTCAAGTCGTAAACGCCCTAAAACTTCCCAAGCCTCGCGATAAGGGCCAGCAACTAAAAACAAGGTGCTTCCCTCTGCAATTGTAGGAAATAATTCTTGTGCTTTTTTGAAAAAATCAGCAGGCAAATATTTTTTAATTGGGGATTCGAGTTTATCGGGTTTTTTAACGTGAATATATACAAGCCCTTTTGCACCAAGCTCTTGTGCTCGCTGTACCCACTTATCAAGATCACCACGAGAAAAATGATGCCCTCGAACGTGCAACGCACCTATCTTGCCGCCGCGATCAAAAATTTCGCGCATAAACGTTAACTCTGTATCTGCAAATAGCGAGGTACATTCAGTAATTGGTAACTCAAAACGAATATCAGGTTTATCGGTACCATACATAGAAAAGGCATGATCATACGTCATACGCTCAAATGGAGTTTTCAGATCTTTATCGAATACTTTCTTATACACATATTTGAGCATCCGTTCCGTAAGATCTTGTATATCTTTTTCATCTACAAAAGACATTTCAATATCAAGTTGTGTAAATTCTGGCTGGCGATCAGCGCGTAAATCTTCGTCCCGAAAACAACGAGCAATTTGGAAGTATTTTTCCATCCCACTTGCCATTAAAAGCTGTTTATAAAGTTGCGGTGATTGTGGCAACGCATAAAAGCTTCCGGGGTACCTTCGTGAAGGCACTAAAAACTCGCGCGCTCCTTCAGGGGTATTTTTCGTCAAAATTGGCGTTTCAATTTCGTAAAAATCTTCAGTATGAAAAAATTCACGTATGGCAAAAATTACATCATTTCGTAGCGCAAATTTTTCTTGCATTACTGGACGACGAAGATCCAAATAACGGTATCTCAACCGCAATTCTTCATCAACAGTATCTGCTTGATCAAGCATAAATGGTAATGCTTTTGCTTTGTTTAAAACTTGAATAGAGTTCACTTGTAACTCATATTTACCGGTTGGCAATTCGGCATTTACCGTTTCAGCTGAACGTTCAACAACCGTACCGCACACTGAAATTACATATTCAGAGCGAAGTTGATGTGCTGCTGCATGGGTTTCTTTTGAAAAATCAGGGTTAAACACAATTTGCATCAACCCTGAGCGATCACGAAGATCAATAAATATTAAACCGCCATGATCACGCCTTCGCGCAACCCAACCGCTCAAACAGACTTGCTCCCCTAAATATTTTGCAGTAATAAGACCGCATCCAGTCGTACGTTGAAATGATTGCATAGACGTCCTTGAACAATACAACTTTGATTATGTAAAGCAGTGTAGCATATTCTGAGACTCTTGATAATAGCTTCTATAGCTTAGAACTTGAATTCTAGGCCAAGATTAAACGTGTAGGCGGTATCATCGCCCAAATTAGGCACACGATCCCGATCAAAACCAGTACGATCAAGGCGATCAAGTAACGCTTTTTGAGCAGATGTAAGCGGTTTGCCAAGTACATCACGATAATGCGCACCGGGGAAAAATACAGAACCCACTAAAAACAACTTGAGATCTTTCAAGACAAAATAATGCATAAAAACATTAAGCTCTACCCCGAGAAAAGTGCTTGCCAAACATTCAAGCTGTGAATTAGTGAGCGCATCAAACTTTTTAGTTGGTTTTTCCTGCCAATATGCAATTGCATTGGGATGGATACTAAACAGTTTTTTCCAATCAGATGGCTTCCAGCGTACTCCTGTTCCACAACCAACCAAGTTGGTAAAACCGTTTACCGGTTGAGCAAATCGGCTTGGTGCTTGATTTGTGTTTGGCTGCGAAAGCGGTCGCGTTAATTTCCCTGCCAGCAAAAAGGCACTTCGTACTCGATCTCCTGAATAAATTTCCTGCAATGGAATAAACCCACTATAAATGCCATCTACTGTTTCATTATTGGGATTTTCATCTCCGGTGGTAATAAACGCAGTTGCGGCGATAAACACATCATGTTTGTGCGCCCAAACACCGCCATCAATTACAAACATCCATCCTTCATATTTATTGCTAAACGGATCTCTAAATCGATTGCTTGCATTTTGCAATGTAACGGGACCAGTTAAAAATCCAACATTACTATCGATAGCACCAATTACCTGGCTGTTTTGAGATTCACTTTGAAAGGAACAATCAATAAGTTTCTGTGCCTGACTCCCACCAATAAAGGGTATATTATCACCACTTACATCAACAACATGGCTATTAACAAGTACAACATCACCATTTCGATTTTTCTCTATTACCTGATTGCGATCCCATCCTTTTACGCGCTGTTGGCCAAGGTTTAATGCATAATCAAATCCGATTTCAAACCGTGGATGCTCATACTCCATCGCAAGGCCAATAGTGCCTAACTGGCTTGTTGCATCACCAAGAAATTCTATTTTTTGTTCAGGATCCCGATTGTATAATACATAGGGCTCAATATGTAAATGTCCATATTTTTCATGTCTAAAAACCTCCCAATTTAATCGCCCTGCAATGAGAAAATTAATTTTTCCTGATCCACGCTGCGGTGTCTCGCGCTTGCCATATTCTTGTCCTAAAATGGCCGCACCTGTTTCTGATAAACTTGTGCTACGATTTTGCAAAATTGCCGTATATAAATCGTACGATAAACGATCCTTTAAAATTTCTCCATAAAAAAGTGCGCCAGGAGCATATTGATCAACTGCTGAATCACTATAAAAACCTAAAATTTCAGGACCAACTGCATACGCATCTCCAAGGGCAATTCCACGTCCTAACTCAAATGGAAATAACCCAATTTTAAATATATGTGAATTCATAAAAGAAAGACCCATAAATTCAGAAAGGGCAAATTCAATCCAAGCTTCCCTCATCCAAAATATATGGCGGGGAAATGCGTGTTTATGTCTTCTACCAACGGCATCTACAATCTTTGTTTCAGCGTCAGTGGTAGATGCAATACTCTCTGGATTTCCCCATACCCCTTTGTTGCGAATGGTAAACAATAAAGATGCAACTGTAGAGCCATAACTTTCTGCACCATAATTGATTCCCATAGCAAAATCGAGCGTATGGCGCTGAAACCAAATCTTATTTCCTTCGTTATTATTATTTAATAGTGAAACATTTTTTCCAAAAAACATTTCTGGTTTAAACGTTCCAAAAAAATTAAAAACAAAATCTCCCGCTTTTGTTTGCATTTTTGCTGGAGTATTACTATATGTTCCAAATATCGCTAGGCAGAGACTGATTGCTAAGACAGAAAACTTTTTCATCTGTTCCCTTTGGCAGCTCGCAACGGATCCAAGTAAAGTCAACAATATTGAATATTAGACGTTTATTCACGCAGTAAAAAGTGACGTGAGACGCTTAAATACAGAGAAACAATGGTACTCGTTCTTCTCGGTTTGTCAAATAAATACAAGACAATGTGCCCTTATTTTCTTTGACGAAGAGGCACAATTTCCTTATAACTACAATAGATATATAATCGCGCATACCCTTTATTCTACGGAAATTCATGCAACACAATAAATTTTTACTTGGAGCACACATGTCAATCGCTGGGGGTTTTGAAAAAGCCATCAGTCGGGGAGAATCAATCGGTTGTTCTGTAATTCAAATTTTCACCAAAAGCAATAGGCAATGGTTTGCAAAACCAATTGATCAAAAAGCAGCGAGCGCCTTCAAAAAAGCTCTGAGTAATTCAAGCATAGTAACGGTTGTTGCCCATGCTGCATATTTGATTAATATTGGCTCATCAAATTCCGAACTGCGCACTAAATCAACAAATGCCTTAATAGACGAATTGCAACGATGTGAACAATTGAACATTCCCTATCTTGTTATTCATCCGGGAGCAAAAGGAGATGCCACTGATCAGCAATGCCTTCGATATATTACTGAGCAAATTGATCACGCTCTTGATAATGTGTCAGGCAATACAATGATTTTACTTGAAACAATGGCTGGACAGGGAAATAATGTATGTTATCAATTTGAGCAGCTTGCTCAGATTTATGCATCATCTGCACACAAAAAGCGCCTTGGTGTTTGTTTTGATACCTGTCATGTTTTTGCCGCTGGATATGATTTGCGTACCCAAGAGGGGTATCAACAAACCTGGCAAACCTTTGACCAGATAATTGGATTTGATTTACTAAAAGTAATTCATATTAATGATTCAAAAAAAGAGCTTGGTTCACGTGTTGATCGGCATGAACATATTGGCAAAGGGGAACTTGGTCTTACTCCATTTAAGCTGCTCTTTCATGATTCTCGTTTTTTTGGCATTCCAAAGATTCTTGAAACCCCCAAAGATAGCCTTGTTGAGGATTGGCGCAACATGCGCACCATTGCAAACCTCATTTCATCCGAAAACAAGAAAAAAATTAAAATTAACATTCCGGAGAGATTTGTTGAGGCAAAGAGCAAGCAATAGATAAGAGCCTTTCAAAGCTAAGAAGGAATTGTAGCCATCTTTTTTTGAACATTAGAGAGGTTCTCATCTATTACTTCCTCCGTAAGCAGTGCCTCTAACCATACTTCATCAAAACTCCCTTTAAAAAGGAGTAAGCTCAAGTTAATGTCAAATATCAACACCTATTCTGACCAAGTTGCACAAAAAAAGAAAAAAAATTTATACCCCCCCAAAAGCAACAACATGAAATACCGCATTATTACGCTCTTTTCAGATACGAAACGTCTTTAAATGGGAAATGCAACAAAAAAGCAACACAAGTTTTCTATAGGAAAAGACGGGTTACCCTCGCCATAAAGCGCCAATCCATACAATAAGAAATAGAATTCCTGCAATCGCAGTAAGCTCAATTTGCAATATACCAGCCATAAATAGAAAAGAAATCAACCCGAGGTAGCAAGACAAAAAAAGTACATATCGTAAAATTGTCTCTTTGTACCATCCATTTAAAAGAAGGTAGGAAGAAAAATGATCAGTACTCCCCTGATAAAAGGGAATTCCTTTATAGCTTCGAATTAAAATAAGGAACAAACATTCTAAAAGAGGAATAGCTAATATTATTGTGGGAGTAAGGTATCCATACCAATTATAGGTACCCCAATCAAATAAAAAGGGAATCGTTGCTAAAAAACCTCCTACAAATAATGAACCTGCATCACCAAGATAAATTCGGGCAGGTGGTTTATTGTACCAAAAAAAGCCACATAAGGGGCCCAAAAACGCAGCGAGCATTATCAATACAAGATCATGATGCAAATACCAGGCCATTACCATAAATGTTAACGTGGCATAAATCCCTAAAGAGGTTGCAAGCCCATCCATAACATCAACTAGATTAAATGCATTGATAATAGAAAGTATCCAAAGAAGAGAAAGTGGCATATTCCATACGTTATAAAAAATATGCTCTTTCAAATAAAAACCTGCTTTTAAAAAACAGAGTGCAACAATGCTTTGGCCAAAAAATTTTTGATACGCTTTAAGTACCATCAAATCATCGATTAAACCAAGCAATAAAAGTAATGTTGTTCCAATAATTAATAATAAAATGCGACCATTAAATGGCATTGTAAGTGCTAATCCACATAAAAAACCACAATAAACCGCAACCCCACCAAGATAAGGAACAGCTTGCTGATGAGTTTTTATTTTTCCGTCTGGTTGATCAACAAATCGTAACCGTTTGGCTACGGTACAAAAAAAAGGAACCAAATAAAAGGTAATAAGAAAGGAAAAAGAAAAAGAAAATAATATTTTGAAAATAATTACATCAATCACCCTATTTCCTAAAATAGGGACTCCTTTTTCGCCCTAATGTTTATTGCTTTGGAACTTCAATAAAACATTCTGCTCGATCATCCACTTGCCAATCAGTGATGCCTTCAACAACAAATCCACCTTCATAGCCTGCATGTACTTCTTTTACTGTTTTCTTTTCACGTTGCAAACTAATTATAGGACCCTCACCAATCTTTTCAGAACCACGCCATGCAACAACATATCCATTTTTTACAAATCGACCATCTTGAACATAGGATCCTGCAACTACACCAACTCCTTTAATATCAAAAACCCTGCGAACAATTGCTTCACCAACTTTAGTCTTGACCATTTCAATGACTTTTTCTTTTTCAGTTCGCTCTTCAAGAGCCTCTAGTAACTTATAAATAATATCATAGAGCTTAATTGAAACCCGTCGCCTATGCGCAAGATCCATGGCATTTGATTCAGCCTTGATATGCAAGCCAACAATGGAAGACTGTGTATTAAACGCAAGCTCAATGTCACTTTCGCTAATATCACCAACTCCTGCAAATATAATATTTAATCCTATTTCACCCTTGCGTGAACGATTAGCAATTGCATCTAACAATGCCTCTTTCGATGAATTTGTATCTGTTTTTATAAGAAGGTTGTTTGCATTTTCTTGCAGCAACCGCCCAACAAGTGTACCCACTCGCACCTGCTGTTGCTTTTCACGCCGTAAATCTTCTTTCGACATTGCTCGAAAAAGGTCGCCTACCTCTGGTAACTCTTTAAAACCTGCAACCTGCACCGGAATCGAAGGGGGAACGCTGCGCAAAACAGAACCTGCAGAATTTTTAATTGAACTAACCTTTCCGAACGTGTTGCCGCATATAAAATAATCGCCAACGCTCAGGGTACCATGCTGACAAATAAGAGTAGCAATTGGCCCGCGGCCACGTTCCAATCGTGACTCTAAAACATAACAATGCGCATGGCCTTCTTGCGAGGCACGTAATTCAAGAATCTGAGACTGCAATACAATCATCTCAAGAAGTTGATTCACTCCTTTTCCAGTCAACGCAGAAATTGGCATACAAATAATTTGACCTCCCCATTCTTCGGGTAATAAATCATGCTCAGCAAGCTGTCTTTTAACCACTTCAATGCGGGACGGATCAACCTTATCAATTTTATTAATCGCAACAATAATTGGAATTCCCATCTTTTTAAGATGCTTAATCGCTTCAACAGTTTGCGGCATTATTCCATCGTCTGCTGCAATTAGCAAAACACCAATATCTGCAACCTTAATACCTCGTTGACGCATCTTGGGAAAAACTTCATGGCCAGGAGTATCTAAAAACACTAAATTACCATGTGATGTAGCCGCTTCATAGGCTCCCAAATGTTGTGTTATTCCGCCTTTTTCTTTTGCAACAACCCTTGTTTTGCGAATAAAGTCTAGCAACGTTGTTTTGCCATGATCAACATGTCCAAGCACAACAATAACTGGAAGCCGCTCTTTTAACTCCCCAACACCTTCAGCTTGTATGCGAGATAAATCCTGTTTAATAACAATTTCTTTTTTGATTGGCTCAATTTCATAATGACGAGCAAGGCGTTGAATAATCTCTTCAGAAAGCACCTTATTCTTCGCTGCAATCACCTTCCATTTAAGCAAAGTAAGAATGAGATCATTAATTGATTTCCCCATTGCAACCGCTACCTCGGAAACAAGCATAGGCTGAACAACAATCGTTTTAGGAGCCTCTGATTCAGGTTTGGATTCTTTTTCCGGCTTCGGACGCACGATAGTTTTTTTGATAGCCGGTTTTTTAAAGGGCTTTTTGAAGGTGGGTCGCTGTTTAATTTGTTCTTTTTGCATAGACTCTTTTCGCTCTTGGATTGCTTTTGGTGCTAATTTTGCTGGCACCTTTTTAAATTTTTTTCGCAATATATTGGCGGCTTTTTCATCAATGACAGACATGTGGCTCTTAACCAACACACCTTCACTTTTTAACACCACCAACAATTGTTTTGCCGGAACACCTAATTGCTTTGAAAGCTCGTATACACGCATTATCTTTCTTATTCATTTATTATCAACCCATCATCACTCGACCAGTTTACTCTTCAACCCGCTCTTGCTCAACCTCCTCTTTCTTTTTCAACTCAGTCGCTTCATTTTGAACAAGTTGTATATCGAGCCCAGTTAACCGAGAAGCAAGAGAAATATTTTGGCCCATTTTACCAATTGCAAGCGCTCGCTGATCTTCATCAAGCCAAACTTTTGCCGCATTTTCTTCATCTAACAATTCTACACGATCGATTTGAGCTGGCTTTAATGCCTGCTTGACTAATGTTTCTTTAGATTCAGTCCATGGAATGACATCGATTTTTTCAGACCCAAGCTCTCTTAAAATAGGTTTAATACGGCTGCCACCAACCCCAACGCAAGTGCCCACAGGATCAATATTTGGATCGTTTGAAATCACAATTATTTTTGTCTTATAGCCAGGTGAACGAACAATCTGCTTAATTTCAACAAGTTTTTCAAAAATCTCAGGAATCTCTAATTCAAAAAGCTTTTTAAAAAACAGTTCAGATGTACGATCAAGAATTAGTTGATAATCATTTCGCGGCTCAACGAGTACTTCTTTTAAAAGTGCCCTGATTGGATAGCCAACCGCACACTTATCACCTGCAGGAATTGCTGACTTAGGTAGAAAAGCAAGATGGTCATCTATTTTTACCACCGCCCCTCCACGCTCAACCTTATGGATGGTACCGTGAACAACAGTGCCCTTCTTGTCTTTAAATTCGTCATAAATAGCAGAAGCTTCAACTTTACGAATTTTATTTGCAATAACCTGGCGTGCTCGCAAAATTTCAATCCTCCCAATGGTTCCATCAAAGGGAACCCATATTTTTTTGCCAGTAACAGCTTTTTTATTTATTACACGAGCTTTTTTGAGACCAATCTCCTTATCGGCATCTTTAACCGAGGAAACTATCTCTTTTTCTATGGAAATAATAACATTGTTATTTTTAGCATCGTAATCCGATTTAAGCAGTAACTCAGGATATTTTCGCTCGTAAGCTGCAAGCATCCCTTCGCAAATAATAGAAGTTAATGTGTTGCGATCAAGGCCTCGCTCATTTACGAGTTCTTCAATTACATCAAAAAGATTCACGATTTCCTTTATTGGGTCTGCAGATTGCTGAAAAGAGACATCTCAGATACTACTGGTTCAGAACTTAATTGTTTTTAGCTTAGTATAAATAAAGAGATTGATCAATAAGAAATCAAACTCACCTTTGAGGGCCGATGCACAATTTTAGAAAGTTATCCACCACGCCTATTATTATATTATATATATATATAAATATTATAATAATAATAGTTGGAGCCAAAAGTGGTGGATAACTCGCCTCGTCAATCTCGGATTAACCGACCTGGTCGCTCAATTGGAAGTTTGCTGAGTGGTGGATAACTTGGTGGATAAGTGGTGGATAACTTATGAGGGTGGTGGATAACTTTTTGAACACCTCTTTAAGAACCCCCTCAATACAACGATCAGTGGCTGAGTTTGAGAGTTATCCACCACTTATCTAGCGATCTAGTGCGGCAATCGAACGGTTTTGAAAAAGTTATCCACCACTTATCCACCACCCTGAAAATTACGGTTGATGTGCAAGGGTGGCTGCGGTGGTAATATCGTTAATGAGAGCCGGAAGTTCTTTTGGGTTTCTTAGAATATAGGCTGGGTGATAAGCTGGGATCACAGGAATATTGTTCCAGATTAGTTTTTTGCCGTGCATTTGAGTGATTTTTACTTGTTTTTCAAGCAATCCTTCAAGGGCAGCAGAGCCGAGTGTGCAAATTGCTTTGGGGCGTATTATTTTAATTTGTCCAAACAATAAAGGCTTGTTGGCTTCTATTTCTTGGGGCAACGGGCGACGATTATTTGGGGGACGAAATTTAACAATATTGGTGATATACACTTCTTTGCGGCTAATACCAACTGCATCAAATATACGATTGAGTAATTGTCCGGATCGTCCAACAAAGGGCTTTCCCTGTAAGTCTTCATCTTTTCCGGGTGCTTCACCAATAAACATGAGTTGCGCGTTTGGGTTGCCATCGCCAAAAACAATTTGTGTTGCGCTTGGCATCTTAAAATGGCATCCATTGCAGCTTCTATACGGTTCATAGAGTGTGTTTAATAGGTGTTGCTTATAGTTTGTTGCGTTCATGAAAAATGTGTTGCGTTTTGAAGGTTGATTGATTGTTTGCGCCCTAGTATACATCGTTTTTGTAGAAATGAAAAACTGTTGCGTTTTTATCCTTTGTATTTTTGGATAAATTTTGCCCATCCATTTTCTGTGGCAAATCGTGATTTTTCATAGGAAGGGTGTATGCGTTGTTCGGGAAAATAAATTGAAATTCCCTTCGCGTTTTTTAAATTTTTTCCTGTAATATTTGCAAATACTGCTTGGGTGATTGCAAGTTTCCCATCGGCCAACGCTTTGATTAAGCGATCTATCGGTCCCGAGGAGGAGGTTAGTCTGAACTTGCCTATATTGGCTTGCAGGTTGGTGTAAAAATGGTGAAGATCAATGTAGCTTGGCTCATCGAAATGGGTACACGTTTTTCGGTTTCGGCTTTCTTGGATTGCATTATGTACGCTATTGTTGCGTTGTTTTTGAAGACATTCAAGCAACAGTTTGCCAACAAGGTCAACGTTTTGTTCAAGACCGTGCATTTTGTTTAAATCGATAGCTGATTGCGTAAAATCGTGCGTTATTTGTTGATAGGAAAGACTATAGGCGCTTACAATTTGCCGGGCAAGCGTCTTATTATCAATTGGGCCATTTGCGATTGGCTTTAAAATGTGTGCATAGTTCCAACCAGTTCCAAGTTCTACCTCCTGCGAACCAACCATAACCTCAGCATAATGTTTAATAAAACTGCCTATTTCAACCATAGACATGAGACATGCATCAAACCCGATAAGTTTCAATTTGCCATGTATTATGTTGGTACATATTTCTTTAAGGGCAAATTCTAATTTCTGGTTTGTAAGAAAATTGCCGGTGGTATTATCCCAGCAAATGCCACGTTGATCTAAATCGACATAATTTAAAAGATCAAGGAATCCGATTGTTCGATCAAGGTCGAATTTATTTGTTGCGGGATTGAACATAAAAAGTTCGGCTGGATTTACAATTTTATAATACTTTGGATCGATAATTCCCGTGCCGTGATTCCATAAAGTGAGGGCATAGTTATGAGCGGGATAATTATTTATTGCCCATTTGCAGCAAGAAATAAGCGTTTGTGGATCACCGCTATCCATGCACTGTGTGGCTGGATCAAGATTCATGTGATTTATTTTATTTTTCTCAACAAAATAACGACGTGTAATTTTTTGATTGCCATTTAAGCGAATGTCAAGGTGAACCACGATATTAATATTATTATTTGATCCAACGCTTGCCATTTGCTTGAGGTTGTTTGCGGCAAATGCACGTAAATCGTTATCTGCTGCCATGTACACGATAAAGGTCCAAGCTTTTTTGGGAGTGGCGCGGGTTGTTTGGATAGATTCAATTGGTTCTAATTTACCATCTTTGAGCGGCGAAAATTCGATAACAGCTTCATTGGTTAATAATTGTTGTTCAAATTGTTGAAAGTCTTGATGAAGAGCGCTGAATGAGCGACTTTGATGAGTGACAAGCAAGAAAAAAGATAAAGCAAGAAGTACAGACTTTTGAATTTTCATCGCTCCCCCTTATGTTTTTAGCAATAATTTCCCTATCAGGCTAAAAAATACGTTTGAAAAAAATCAATGTTCGTTTTAATTTGAGGATTTTTGAACGATTTTATATTGATTTAGCCATCCTAGGGCAAAAGTGAGGCAGAAGCTTAATTGAAAATCGAGAAAAAAAAGTTGCATGGGATTAAAAAGCAGAATCGTTATGCATGTGATAAGTAAGATGTGTAGAAAGTGAGCGGGAATATAAAAGAGCGCAAATAGCTTATAAAGGAAAAATGTTAAAAATGCCCGTATAAATGCGATGCTTGGCCAGCTTAATAGAAAATAGGTAAAACTTAAAAAAAGAAGCATTAGATGTTTATAAATAAATGAAAGAGGGAAAAGGCGGAAAAGGAATTCATATATTGATAGTACGATTGCCAAGTGCAATCCAGATCGAGCAAGATAATGAAGAATTCCCCATTGTTTGCATTGTTTTTGAATGTGCTCAATTGCAATCCTGTTCGTTTCTTTTTCGCCTAAAAAAAGCGAAGAAAAAAATGTAAAAGCCCGGTGGGATAATGTCTGCTTGAAAGACAAGAGTATTTTTTTTCTCAAGTTAAAAATCCAGCGTTGGAAGGAATATGTTGGATGATGAACTATGTGATAATCGATTTTTTCATTAAATGCAGTCGCTGAAATTCCTTCTTTCATTAAATAGCGATGAAAATCAAGATTGTTTGGCTTTTTTATTTTGAAATCTCTCAATTCAATTATATCGCCGATTTCAGCATTTAATTCCTGGAGAGTATATGTTTGAATTTTATATTCATTTGAAGGTTGCTGACCATCAATAGTATGAATAGCTATCGTCGCATTATGTTTCATACGCGATTTTGCGGCAAAAGACTTATTAATTATGCGCCCTTGCAAGCAAACTGGTTGGATGCATTGTTCAAAGGGAAATTGTTCATAAGTATGCATTGTGTACGCCATACTAAGCCATCCCATGAGGGCAGCTACTAAGCAGAGGATCGATAGCGTGAAAAAACGGCTTCCTTTAGCATAAATAACAAGGCTTATAAGAATAAACCAGTAGAGGAATAGTATCCACATTGAAAGATTCTGATGGTGCCAGCTAAAACACAGGATAATGCTAAAAATAAGGCTAATAAGAGGCAAAAGAAGGGGTGGTATTGTATAAAAGAGGGCTCCTAGAGCAAGATTCATCGCCTCCCTATTGCGTATTGAATTATTTTGTTTACCTTATTTTAACATATTTTTCTTATTGTCTGAAGGAGTAGGAGTTTATTTAATTCATTTTTTGCTTTATCCTAAAATGAACTAACGTTTCGGGAGAGCGATGAATACAAGATGGTTCACATTGCTTTTTTTCATAATATATTTTAGCGCAATTCAAGGTTTTAGATTTATGGATATTAAAGATACAAAAGTTGGCGATATGCCGCAGGTTAAAAAATATGTTCTTGATAATGGAATGACTGTTTTGGTGCGCCCATTGCATATTGTTCCTAAGGTCTCAATTCAGCTTTGGTATAATGTTGGTTCAAAAGATGAAAAGGATAGCGAGCGTGGCATAGCCCATCTTATTGAACATATGATTTTTAAAGGCACAGATAAATTAGCAGAATCTGATATTGATTCCGTTGCGCATATGTTATCAGGCCATATTAATGCTTTTACTTCATATGATTACACCGGCTATTTATTTAATTTACCCAGCCAGCATTGGCAAGAATCTTTCAGCATCATGGCTGACTGCATGGAAAATTGTTCGTTTAAAGATTATATGCTCAATTCAGAAATGAAAGCTGTTATTCAAGAGCTTAAATTATATCGCGATCGTTATGATCGTTCGCTTGTTGATGAAATGGTTGCCTCCATTTTCCATGACCATCCGTATCATCATCCGATTATTGGCTATAAACAAGACCTTTGGAGTGTTTCAAGTAAAGATTTAAAAAGTTTTTATAAAAAACATTATGTGCCGAATAATGCCACATTGGTGGTAGTTGGCGATGTAGATCCAGATGAAGTTCATAAATTAGCGCGTGAAAAGTTTGGATCAATAAAGCCAGATCCTTCCTATAAAAAGAAAGAGTATTATTTCAATAGTGATTTAGTTTCAAAATCAGTTACATTATATCGCGATATCAAACAACCCCTTGCAGTTTTTACCTTTGTGGTACCCGGAACTAAACAAAAAAAAGATATGATTCTTGAGCTTATTGCACGCGTTATTGGCAAAGGAAAGGGCTCGCGTTTATATAAAAAATTGGTTAATGAGTTACAGCTGGCCACTTCTTTGAGTGCATCCAGTGAAGATTTATTTGATCATGGACTTTTCTTTATTGCAGTTGAGCCAAAACGACTCGAAGATATTGATGCAATTGAAAAACATATTGTTGCAGAGATTGAAAAGCTAAAAAAAGAAGGTATAACAGACGCCGAACTTACACGGGCAATTAAAAAAACTGAAATGTCTTTACATTCTTTAATGGAGAATTTGGAGCATCAAGCATATGAAATTGGGAAATATTATTTAGCAACGGGTGATGAAAATTATATTTTTAACTATCTTAATCAACCGCATGATCAAATTAAAAAAGAGATGCATAAAATTCTTGCGAAATACTTCAGGCCCACCATTATGCACAAAGGTGCAGTTTTGCCACTGCCAGAAAAAGATAAGGAATTATGGGCAACTCTACAGCAAGCTTCTGATGAAGAGGATAATTGCATTCTTTCGGCAAGAGTGCGTACTGAACCGATAGAACCTCCAAAATATGCAAAGCAGGTTAAGGTAAAAGATCCACAATCTTTTGCATACCCAAAAGCAACGGTCTCAACACTAGATAATGGCTTGAAAATTCTTGCGTTTAATAATCCGAATACTCCCAAAATTGATATTATTCTCGATTTGAAGGCAAAACATTATTTTGATCCCGAAGATAAACAAGGCCTTTCTTTATTTGTAAGCAAAATGTTGCTTGAGGGGACTAAAAATTATACTTCTGATGAACTTATTGATGCAATTGAATCTCAAGGTATGAGTATTGCTTCATATCCAGGTGGCATCGCTTTAAGCGTGCTTTCAGAGGATCTTGAATATGGGTTATCTATTTTAAATGAGATTCTTACGCAAGCTACATTTGATGAAAGGGAAATTGAAAAAGTACGTGCTCAACTTATAGCGCGATTAAGAAATTTCTGGGATGAACCACGCTATTTCGCGGGCCAACTTGTGAAAGAACAGATCTATAAAAATCATCCCTATAGTAAAAATAGTCTTGGTTCAATTGAAGCAATCGAAAAAATTACCCGTGATGATTTGATTGATTTTTATAAGAAAAATATTTCACCCCATGGTGCTCGTTTGGCAATTGTTGGCGATCTTGGTGAGAATAATGTAAATCAAATAGTTAAAAAAAGTATGGGTGGATGGCAGGGACTAGCAATTGAAGATGTTGCCTTTCCAGCTCTTTCAGGGTTAGCCAGCGATACATTAGATTATTACATTAATCGAGATCAAGTTGTTTTACGATTTGCAGGCCTTTCAATTGATAGAAAACATCCAGATTATGATAAGTTGTTGCTCTTTGATCAAATTTTTGGAGGCGGGGCTTTGGGATCTATGCATTCTCGATTATTTAAACTTCGGGAACAGTCCGGTCTTTTTTATACGATTGGAGGCTCATTGATTGCAGGTGCGGATGAGCAACCAGGTATGATTTTGGTACAAACAATAGTTTCGCTTGATCGTTTATCGGAGGCAGAAAACGCAATCAAACAAGCCATTGAACATGCAGCAGATTCCGTTAGTCTGAACGAATTTCAAGAAGCGCTTCGCGCAATAATTAATACGCAAGTTGACAACTTTACTTCAAATTATAATATTGCTGCAGTTTTTCTCTTTTTAGATAGGTATAATTTCCCATCTGATTTCTTTGATCGTCGGGCAAAAGAGCTTGGCAAAATAACAATTACCGATATGACACATGCTGTAAAAAAGACGCTCAAAAATAAATTGCTTACTTTCCGTGTAGGACGCGTAAAAAACGAAAAAGAAATTCAAAGCTAAAGTATCTTTTTAATTGATTCTGCTGATTGAGCAAGCTGTTTTTGTTCAATTTCATTAAGCGGTAGTTTCAATATCTTTCTTATGCCCTCTCTTCCAAGAATAACGGGAAGGCTCAAGCAAATATCAAATTCCTGGGTATAGCAAGAAAGGGGAGTAACGCGATTTTGATTAAATATAATGGTGCGGCATATTGCTGCAACGCACGTAGCAATACCGTAATAAGTTGATCCTTTGTACGCAATGATTTCATACGCCTTATTGCGGGTTTCTTTTGCAATCACACTTAAATCTTGTTCAGTTAGACCAAATTTATCAAGCGGAATTCCAGCTATTCGAGCGCATGACCACGCAGCAAATTGAGAATCACCATGTTCTCCGAGGATATAAGCATGTATTGATTGTTCGGCAATATGGAGCCGCTTTGAAAGTTGGCCACGCAGGCGCTGTGTATCCAAAAACGTTCCTGATCCAAAAACTTGTGTTTTCGGTAAATCGCTAAATTGTTGTGCAAAATAAGTGATCGCATCTACTGGATTGGTAACCATAATTACAATTGAATTTTTATTGATTGGTTTAATGTCATCGAAAATAGATTTAATAATTTCCTTATTTATGGCAAGGAGCTTGACCCTATCTTCTCCAGGTTTTTGTCTTTTTCCGGCAGCCACAACAATAATATCTGAATTTGATGCATCCTGGCTCGTACCTTTTTGAATTTGAGACGGTCCGCAGAATGAAAGAGCATCTGAAAGATCGAGGATCTCGCCTCTGGATCTTATTTCATCTATATCAATTAAACGAATTTCAGCAGCGACGTTTTTAAGCATGAGCGCATAGGCAACTGTTGAGCCAACTGCACCAGCGCCGATTATGGAGATTTTAAAATGTTTCATTACATTTCCTCACAATATATTTTGAATGGTATACTTATCATTTTTAACTTATAGAGAATTGTGAATCATGAAAATGTTTGATACAAATTTCAAGCAAACAGGCTATCAGGAATTTCAATCGCTCATTTGGGATTATTATCATTCATTTGGTCGAATATTTCCTTGGAGAAATATTAATGACCCGTATAAAATTATTGTATCAGAAGTTATGCTGCAACAAACACAAACCTATCGAGTTTTGCCCAAATATGAGCAATTTATTTCAGCCTTTCCAACGTTTTCATTATTAGCAGAAGCATCTTTGCGCGAGGTATTAAGCGTTTGGCAGGGGCTTGGTTATAATCGGCGTGGCAAATATTTGCATGAACTTGCAATGAAAATTGTGAATGATTTTGGCGGGAGGGTACCTGAAAATCCAGTTGATTTAGTTAAATTGCCTGGAGTTGGGCCTGCAACCTCCTGTTCGATCGCAGCCTTTGCGTTCAATAAACCAACGGTGTTTATAGAAACCAATATACGCACTGTTTTTATTTATTACTTTTTTAAAGACAAAAATAACGTTCATGACAAAGAAATTCTACCGCTGGTGGCCCAAACGATAGATCCAGATAATCCACGCGAATGGTATTATGCCTTGATGGATTATGGGGTAATGCTCAAACAAAAAATGGTAAACCCGAGCCGTAAAAGTAAGCATCATGTGCAGCAAAGTAAATTTGAAGGTTCTGATCGGCAAATTCGAGGCAAGATTATTCATTTTTTAACAGATAAAAAATTTTTAGAGATAGATAGATTGGTTTATTTGCTTGATGAAGATGAAAAACGAGTATCTCACATTTTAAAGGGACTCATAAAAGATGGAATGATTAAAAAGGTTGGACTTGCAGTATCAATTTAGGTGGCTGTTTGTGTTGTGTGCATTTAATGCTATACTCAATGCCATCTAAAAATATTCGTAACCCCTTTTTTCAGGGAAGAAATTGTGAAAAAGTTATCGTTATTATTCGGAATCACTTTTCTTTTAAGTTCAGTATCAGTTGAAGCATTAACCAAAAAAGAAGTGCTTGCTTGGACGGAGTTTGCTTCTGTAGCAAGTGGGGCAATTGGGTACGTTATACTAGCGAGGGACAAATTTTTTGACGCCCCATTTACTTTTCCTAATAGCTCAGCATGGTGGCAAAAAGTTAAGATTAAAAACGGATATAGAACGCCGCTAGGTGCCGGTCTAACCACTTTTGCAGCAACAAATGCTTTGCTTGGATGGATTCTTTCAAAATATACTCCCCATGCTCGGTATGAATGGGCGCTTCAACAATTGACTAATTTTGAAAAGAAATATCTCTTTAATCAACGCATTACACAAGATACTATTGGTCATATCCTTCAAGAATCTGGATGTGAAGCCCATGAACTTTCACTTGTATCTGCGTTTTTAGAAACACAATATTTTGATAATAAACTTATTTATATGGCGGATCAGTTAGATCGTGCAATCAATGACGAAGGATATTCTCAGTTGAGCAAAAACATGAGCCAACTTCTTGTTCGGGTTAATACTCATTTAAAACGGTTGCGTGCAAATGAAGCTACAATTAAAAATCAAGAAAAATGGCTTGATCAGTGGAAGATTTATCAAAAACAAGTGCTTGAACGCGAAAGGCGACAAGCGGTGCAAACCCATATTGTTTGGCAAATATAATTTTAGTGTGATTGAGTATACATTGGGCGAGATTATCTCGCCCTTATTAATGCCCAGATCTGTAGGTAGGGGGCACTATTTTAATTGGACGATGCCATAATTATTAATATGTGTATTAAATTCTTGAGATAGTTTTTGCATACGGTGTAGAATTTCGGATTTTTCTGGTTCTTTTGCGATGTTTACTTGCATATTGCTGATTTTAATTGGAACGAGTTTAACCGATTCAATTTTGTTTTTTGCTACTGTTACAAAAAATAAAAAAGACCAATCATTGCGCAATTTTGGATCAACCTGGTAATCATCTACAAAATCACCCGTATCATAAAGAATGAGTTTTTCTTGATAAATCTCTATGCCTTGAAAGATATGAGCGCTATGGCCCTGAATGATATCAGCACCAGCGTCAATCATAGCATGCGCCGCATCAATATATGGTTGCGATGGGCGTTCGCGCATGTTTGGGCCCCAATGAAGCGATACAATAACAATATCTACTTCTTGTTTTAACCTTTTAATATCTGCAAGTAATTGATCGATCTGATCAACATGAAAATAATTGGTGCCAGGATTATCTTTTGTTGCAATCCAATCCGGTTCATTATCGGTTGCGCCTAGTATGCCGAGGACAAGGTTATTTTTTCTTACGATAAGAGGTGATCTTGCTTGCTGTTCGTCTTTCCCTGCACCAATATATTTTATGTTGGCATCTTGTAGCGTTTTTATAGTTTCAACTAAACCTTCATTTCCAAAATCTTTTATGTGATTATTCGCAAGTGAGACAACAGAAATATTTGCCTCCTTGAGTGAAGCAACATGTTGCGGATCAGATTTAAAATTAAAAACTTTTGGCACTTTATTTGTGCTTTTTGTCAGGGTTGTTTCTAAGTTAATGATACGTAGATCTGCTTGATTTAAAAGCGGAATCGTATTCCCCCAAACATATTTATATCCTTTGCCCTGGATAACTTTATTAACTAATCTGCCAAGCATAGTATCTCCCGCAAAAACGATTGTTGCGAAAGAGTTTGTAGGTTTTTCGTGTGGATTATTTGTTTTACAGGCTGTGAGAATAAAGGGTATAATACTTATTATATAACTGAATTTTTCATTTATCACATCTACCTTTTTTGCAATTTAATCAAAAAAACAAGTCTCTATTTTTTATTATCCCAAATGTTTTTTCAATAATTCTTGGATAAGTTTTGGATTTCCTTTACCTTGTGTTTTTTTCATGGCTTGACCAACAAAGAAGCCTATCATGCGCGGTTTGCGATCATCTGGAGTATTTTTGTAGGCATTAACGTTGTCCGGGTTTTGAGTAATTATTTCTTTGACAATTACTTCAAGTTCATCGGCAGATCCAATCTGTTCAAGTCCTTTTTCTTTTACTATCGTTTCTGGATCTTTGCCAGTTTGTGCGACAATTAAAAATACTTCTTTGGCAACATGATTATTAATTTTTTCAGATTCAAGCATTTCAATGATTGCTGCTAATTTTTCAGGGGTTACCTTACATTCTGAAAGATCAGTAGTATGTTCTTTCAGATAACCAAGTAGATCACGCAAGATCCAATTAATAACGTGTTTGCTTTTGCTTATTTTACTAGTTTGGTCAAAATAATTGGCAAGAGCGATATCTTCCACCAGAATTGTGGCTTCATATGGTGAAAGCCCTTTTTTTATTAATCGTTCGAATTTTTGTTGTGGTAATTCTGGCAGTGATTGAGCAATGCGATCGATCCATTCTTTATCTGTTTTAATGGTCGGTAAATCTGGATCATTAAAATACAGATAATCAGCAGCTTCTTCTTTTGTACGCATTGGAATACTTACGCGATTTTTAGCATCCCATAATCTTGTTTCTTGCATGATTGAATCGCCTTGCTCAAGCAAATCAACATGACGAGCAAGTTCATGCTCAATGGCATCCCCAATATATTTAAACGAGTTTATGTTTTTCATCTCTACACGTGTGCCGAGCTGAGCAGCCCCTTTTTTGCGCACTGAAATATTTGTATCTGCGCGAAATGCACCTTCTTCCATATTGCCGGTGCAAATACCTAGATATTGCACAATCGAGCGCACTGTTTTTAAATATGTCTTTGCTTCATCCGCATTTGAAATATCAGGTTCGCTTACAATTTCTAGCAATGGAGTACCGGCACGATTAAAATCAACAAAACTTTCATTGCTCATATCCGAATGCAGATTTTTACCAGCATCTTCTTCCATATGGATACGATTGAGACGAATGGTTTTTTCAGCTCCATTTTCGAGTCGAATTGTAATTTTACCATTCAAGCATATGGGTTGAAACTGTTGGGTAATTTGATAATTTTTCGGTAGATCCGGATAAAAATAATGTTTACGATCGAATGAAGATATTGGTGCAATGGTGCAATTAGTGGCAAGTCCAGCAAGAATCGCATAATCAACAGCTTGTTTATTGATAACGGGTAAACTTCCAGGATATCCGGTACAAATGTTGCAGATATGAGTATTTGGATCTTTTCCTACTTGGTTTGGAGAAGAACAAAACATCTTACTTTTGGTGATTAATTGGACATGTACTTCTATACCAATCGTTGCTTCATATTCGGGATAATTATCAAGAACCGAAATTGAGCGGGTCACGGTGAGCCTTTCATTGCAATCGAAAAAGAGCTGAAATGGGTTAATTTTCCATTTAATATATCATTTTTTATTAAGTTTGTATTGATTGGCCTTAAGCGTAGGATCGGTTAGTAAAGTGATTTTGATTTTAAACTCCTTTTCCAAGACTAAAATGGCATTATATTCAACTGAGGCCAAATATTCAAAAATGGCAGGATTAATACTGATGGTTACTTCTTTTTGCCTTTTAAGGTTTGCAAGTTCTTGCTTAAGTGCTCGCAACACGGTAAATGCATCTGTTTGAATTGATAATATAAATCCAAAACCGTGGCAGGTGGGGCATATCTTGGTCAATTGTTGAATTAATGTTTTACCTGAACGCTTTCGGGTCATTTGTATCAGACCGAATTCGGAGACTTTCAAAACTACTGATTGAAATTTATCATGCTCCCGCAGCGTTTTTTCTAGGAGATTAAAGAGTTTTTGTCGATTGCCAGTGATGGCCATATCAATAAAATCAATCACAATAAGACCGCCAATATTGCGAAGGCGCAATTGGCGTGCAGTTTCTTCTGCAGCTTCGAGATTTGTTTTTAAAAGAGTATCTTCTAGATTTGCTTTACCTGTAAATCGACCAGTATTAACATCGATCACCGTCATTGCTTCAGCTGTCTCTATAATAAGAGAACCGCCCGATTTTAATGGTACCTTTTTTTCAAGCGCTTCAATAATTTGGGATTCAATATCATAGGCCCTAAATATTGGTTCTTTTTTTGTATAAAGCTGCACTTTCATTGCATGTTCAGGTGCGATAGTTTTAATAAATCTATACAGTTCTTTTTGATTTTGTTTGTTATCAGTGATTACTGCTTCTACATCATCATCAAGATAATCTCGTACCACTTGCAAAGAGAGAGCCAGATCCTCATGAATTTTTTCTTCTGGCTGCGCTGATTTGAATTTTTTCTGAATGGTGTCCCATGTTTTGATTAAATAGCGGATATCTTTTGCGAGTTCTTGAGAACTTCGATTGGTAGAAGTGGTTCGAATAATACCTCCCATCCCCGCAGGTAATAGTTTCCGAAAAATTTCTTTCAAACGAATACGCTCTTCACGATCCGCAATTTTTTTAGAAACTCCTAAACGTGGAATATTTGGCGTTAATACAAAAAATCTGCCTGGTAATGTAAAACAAGTTGTTAATTTCGCGCCTTTTTCATAAACCGGCTCTTTGCTAACTTGTATTAAGATGGGATCGCCTTCTTTCATGATCTTTGCAATGTTAGGTTTTTGTCGACGCGGTTTTCGCTTGCTTGTTTCATCAAATTCGATCTGGGCATGTTTGCTTATATTTTCAATGGCAAGCTCTCTATCAATTTCAGAGATATGAAGAAAGCCAGCTTTTTCTTGCCCAAAGTCAACAAAAGCGGTTTGGATGCCGGGCAACACTTTGGTAACAATCCCTTTAAAAAAAGTGCGTTCAAGAATATCTTGTGTATGAGTAGAAAAATAAATATTCTGTAACTCCCCATTCCGCATGAGTGCGATGCGCGTTTGCCAGGGATTATCGTTAATTAAAATTTTTTTCATGAATATACCTAATTTTTTTTCATATGGCCCTTATAAAGCCCTTTTCCCCTTTATTTATTACTATAACGAATAATTGCATGCTTGAGTAGCAATATGGAAAAAAATATGGTAAATTCTCCTGAACAAAGTGAGTAGTTGATCAAAAAATCCCCAAAAACGAAAGGAATTGTGATGATTAAAAAAGGATCGGTGCTGCTACTAGTCCTATTGGTGAGCTTGCCGGGCTGTGCTCGCAAGGAGAAAAAGGCTGATCAGCCTAAAAAAGGCCGTCAGATGACCCAAAAAGCGGATGCCTTTAAATCAGTGAATTTACCACTTGCCGCTGGAGAAGAGCTTGAAATTGATGAATCGATGCGCAGCTTCTTTGATGATATGGAAGAGTTTGTAAGTTTTGCCCAAGAAGGTGATTTTAATCTCGAAGCTGGATCATCAGCAGGTAATGCGATCAAACGAGATGAATTTGCATGGCAAGATGCAGAGGATGATGATACAAAGCTTGAATCCATTTACTTCGGATTTAATAAAGATAAAGTAGATAGTGCTGAAAAAGAAAAAATTGAGCAAAACATCGATAAAGCAAAAAAGATGCTAGCAGAAGCAAAAGTTGATGATACAGACGCAATACTTGTGGTAGAAGGTCATGCATGTGCTTCAGCAGGCTCAGATGCGTATAATATGGGTATTTCAGAACGTCGAGCCAAAGAAATATCAGATCGTCTAGTTTCAGCAGGTATTCCACGTGATGATATCAAGACAGTAGGCCGTGGCAAAGAAATGCTTGTAATTGAGAAAGGTGATCAGGCTGAACAATGGGCAAACCGTCGTGTTGAAACTCACATAGCCTTTAGTTAATAAATATATATGGGGAACTGCGGTTCCCCATATATATTTAAATTGATATGCAACAACAAAAATTAACTAGCCAAAATTTGACGTACCAATAATTTAATTTCGTGCTCCGGATTTTTCTTATCAAACATTGCTAAATTATGTTTAATGTTATCCCGGTATTCTCTGTTGGTAAGCATTTGGGTTACCATATATGGAATTCGGTAGGAGCGTTTTATAATATTACCAAGTCCGTTTTGCTTAATAAACCGATGATTAAACTGTTCCCAAGAAAGGACAGTAGATGTCCCATCAAGAAGCAATGGCAATTGCGAGTATATGGCTTCATTTACACTTACCGATCCAGACTTGGTTATTACTAAATCTGATATTGCCATTAGGTCTGGGATTCGATCAGTAAATCCCAAAAATGTTGTGGTTATATGTTTTGGTTTTGAAATTTTGCTTAATGATTTTCTTAAATATTCACTTTTACCGAGCACTACAATTAAGTGAGCAGGGATTTGCAGTTTTGCAAGTTGTCGGGTGAATTCATAAAGCTCATTTGATCCTTGCGCACCCATTAAAAGCAAAATGACCGATTTATTCTCTGGAATCCCAAATTCATTTTTAATAGAACGTTGGCTATGCGGATCAAAGAATGCTTTTTTTACAGGAAAGCCAACATGGGATATATGTTTTTCATCAACGTCGGCTTTTTTGAAACTTTCACGAATGGTAGGATCTTGATAAGACAGTGCAAGATGAAATTTATCATACTGTGGTTTGGAAATACCATACATTGCAATTGTTGCATCAAGATCTGTTGGAATCAATAAAAATGGGATATTCATTTTTTGAGCAACGCTTAAAATCAGATGATTAATAAGTGGAATAACTGAAACAATAAGATCCGGTTTATGTTCGGTCAGGTATTTTTCAAGAATTGATTTAACGCTATTTTGACGGAAGTGATAATACCATGCCCCAAAACTATAGGTGAAATTGGTCATTTGATGCCATTTGCGCTTAAGCGTTAAATTATACCAATCTTCACCATTAACCTTGCTATTTAATATTCTCTGAGCGGGATCAAGAGCACCTAAAACATCGGTAAAAATGAATGAATGGCCAACACAAAAATCTTCTTCTAAGTATTGCTCGATAGCATTCATCACAGAGATATGCCCCCCGCCACCGCGACTTGAAAAGATTAAGATTTTCTTTTTATCTTTGTTTGCAGTCGTAATAGTATAAGGAGATTCATTTTCTATATTTTGCTGTGGAGGGACAACATAAAAGAGAAAAATTGCCGTAAAGGCAAAAGTTCCCAAAATAGTAAGTGATAACCTCTTCATAATCCTGTTCCCTTGACCCTTATTTATTACTTGAAATATTTATATCTTTTTTATAAGTATATCAAAAAATGGCCATTTTACCTATTTTGGGGCTTATTTGCCCACGCAAAATTCGCGAAATACCGCATCCATGGCTTGCTCACTCACCGATCTACCCGTGATTTCAGCACATTCAGCCAGGGCTTCATTGAGATGATAAGCCAGCAGTTCATAGGGAATATTTCCCTTTAAAAGTGCCCCCATTTCTAGTAATTTCTTTTCAAGCTGAATGATTAAACGAAATTGCCGTTGATTAATGAGATATGGTGATTGGAGCGAGTAAAACAATGTTTTTATTTTTTCGTGTATCGTGGTTCTTATATGTTCAATGGCTTTTTTGTTGTTTGTAGCAGATGAAATACAATCGTTAAAAAAAGGTGATGTTACTTCGGGAAGATCATTTTTGTTATGAATTACAATAATTTTGTTTTGATATTTTTGATAAATTTTTTGATAAGTTTCTTTTTCCGTATTGCTCACTGGGTGCGCACTATCTATAATAAGGAGTATTATGTCTGCTTTATGCGCTTCAATATATGATCTTGCAATTCCTTCTTTTTCAATCAGATTATTTGTTTGACGTAATCCTGCTGTATCAACGAGTGTCCAATAATAACCTTCACTATAAAAGCCCGCTTCTATAGCATCCCGGGTTGTTCCTGCTTGCTTGGTAACAATGGCGCGATCATCACCAATCAATGCGTTAAATAAAGAAGATTTGCCTGCGTTAACAGAACCGATCAGCGCGATACGAATACCCTGTCTAATTTGTTTTTGTTGATCAAAAGAATTTTTTAATTGTTGTATCTCTATAAGTACCGTTTTAATGATTGATGTAATGGTTTTACCAAATTCAAGATGTTCTTCATCAATAAATTCAAAACTAGCATTTGTATGTGCGATGGCAGTAACAAGTTTTTTTTCAAGCTGTCCAATACGTTGCGTAAAGCTTCCTTGCAATTGTGCAAGTGATTGTTTTAACGCATGTTGGTTATTTGCGTGAATTAATTCATTAATGGCTTCCGCTTGCAAAAGATCTAGCTTATTATTGAGCACTGCACGCTTTGAATATTCCCCTTCTTGGGCCAAACGAGCTCCAGCTTGAATGGCGCTTTGTATAATTGCATCAATGATAAAGAGATTATTATGGCACGTAATTTCAATCGTATCCTGACCAGTAAATGTTTGCGGTGCCTTCATTAAGAGGAATAATACCTGATCTAAAGGATCGCCTTTTGCATCCAGCACGGTGCCATAATGAATGGTATGCGTTGGGGCAGATGCTAATGTTTTGCCGTTATTGATCTTTGCAATCTTATCAGCAATTTCTATTGCATTGCATCCAGATAAACGAAGTAATGCAATGGCACCCGATCCTTTTGGAGTGCATTGCGCAATAATAGCTTGTTCGTCCTGGCTGAACATGATACCTCCATTGAAATGTGCAGCTATTCTGTAATCAAAATTACTTTTAAGTTTATAAAGGCTCTTCTATATTTGTGACGTAACGTTGTCAAAATCAAGTTGGCAAAGCTACTGAAAAGAAGGCGATTTTTTGCTTCATTCCCGGTGACCGAAGTTTTAAAATGAAACGTAAGCCCATTAGTTGAGGTTGAGGTAGTAAATTGAATATTGGGCAACCCCATTATTTGTAATGTCCCTTTAACCCAATTTACAGCGATCTCAATCATTTCATCATTCCACCGTGAACGACGTAGCTGTTTGGTTGGAGCAGCAGGCTGTTTTTCTTCTGGTTGTTTTGGCTCTATTCTTCTTGGTTTTGGCGTTTTTTCAATCGAAGAAGTAAATTGAGCCGCTGTTTTTTGTTCATCAAAAAACAGCGCAATTTTTGCCGATTTTACCGTAAGTCCAAAAAGATTACGTTCGGGTGTTTCAAGAACTTTGATTGAAAATTCGGCAGGGTTTCCTGCGCGATGCCATGCTTGCTCAATCGCTTTACTGATTGATGATGCTTCTTCCATTATTGATTTCATATACCTGGTAATCCTATTGTTATCTTTTAATACTACCTAGTGCGATTGAAGATTGATTTGGCGTTATATATCAGAGTTTAGCTTTTTTGGAGCGGGAAACGGGATTCGAACCCGCGACCTTTGCCTTGGCAAGGCAACGCTCTACCAACTGAGCTATTCCCGCAAAATCACGGTTTTTCGACATAGACTAATGTAGCATGAGGCTTGTATTTGTCAATAAACAATATCATTTTCACGTCCTAGAGCACCCTCTTGCAAAAGCACTATCTTTTCGTGTACATTATATTGTGTTGTTGATTTGAAAAATAAGGGAAAAAGTCTATGATTCATGCTCTCAACGGAATAGTTCAGACACGCAAAAAGCAAGCAATCACTCTTGCTGTTGGGCCGATTAGCCTTGAGCTATCTGTTGCAGATGAATCATATTTTGCCATCAATAAACCAACCACGATTTATACCTATCTTCATTGGAATTCTGAGAAAGGCCCTTCACTTTATGGATTTATGAAAGAGGTTGATCGGGCGGTTTTCCTTTTGGTTACCAGTTGCACGGGGGTTGGCCCGCGTCTTGGATTGGCGGTACTTGCAGATTTAGGGGCATCTGGCTTTATACAAGCGATACAAAAGGAGGATGGGCAAATGATGAGTAAAGTGAGCGGTATTGGGGCAAAAAAAGCAGAACAATTAATTGTACAACTCAAACACAAAGTACATACCATGCTAGAATCAGGAATTGCAATTGAAACAACTGGAGGACATATTGATTGGCATACTGTCAGCGAGGCGCTCCGTGCCTTAGATTATTCTCGCAATGAGATATCCCAAGCTATTTCATTTATTCGCAGTAAAAACTCAGATAGTTCTATCTCTTTTGACCATCTTTTACGTCAAGCATTATCGTTTTTATCCAAGCAGGCGTAAATTTTTAACCCAAATTTATATTTAGATTTTTGATGAAAGGGAATTATGACGTATATCTATATTTTCTTTTATTGGCTTAATAATTATGTTCTTGCCTTTCCCTCAGTTATTTTATTTTTTGGCGTAAGTTTGATTTTAACGATAAAAACTGGCTTTATTCAAATTCGGGCATTTCCTCTTTTTATACGATTGATTACAAAAGGTGTTGGCCAGACAACCTCGAAAAATGGTGGCACCATTGGTTCTTTCCAGTCATTATTTACTGCCATGGCTACCACGATTGGAATGGGTAATGTAGTAACGCCAACGCTTGCCATTATGGTTGGGGGACCGGGAGCTCTTTTTTGGCTTTTGTTTTACATGTTTTTCGGATCAGTTACGAAGTTTACGGAAGTAACCTTTGCTTTGGCAACACGTAAAGAGTTGCCAGATGGCTTTATTCTTGGGGGGCCGATACAGTACTTGCGAGTAGTGAGCAAATTTCTTTCTGATTGGTACGGATATCTTATTGTGGTAGTTCTTATTAGTTGGTCGGGTGCGCAGGCAAATACGCTGGCAAATATTATGGCACTTGAAGGGATTCCCCATTGGGTAGTGGGAGCATCGCTTGCTGTGTTTGTTTTTATTGCGTTGAGTGGTGGAGCAAAGCGGGTAAGCCAACTTGCAAGCAAGATGGTACCTGTAATGTTTGTATTATATGTTCTTTTTGCTACTTCAATTTTAGTACGTAATCCACAGGCGCTGTTAACCGCAATTAAACAGATTTTTTATCATGCATTTACGCCTGCTGCCGCAGTGGGTGGTTTTTTTGGTGCTTCCATATTTCGAGCCGTTCGCGAAGGAATGTTTCGGGGTATTTTTATAACCGAAGCTGGCCTGGGTACCTCGGCAATTCCTCATGCGCTGGCGGATACTAAAATTCCCACAGATCAAGG
>SDBT01001056.1_pt1 | contig 47070 bp, 51 predicted proteins | sample 2277101 | NCBI WGS metagenome assembly SDBT01 (sample SAMN10404973, study PRJNA504765) | marine sediment metagenome | isolation source: marine sediment core GS10_PC15, 103 cmbsf | place: Arctic Ocean: Southern Knipovich Ridge | collected 2010 | reverse complement strand
CGAATACGATGTTATTTCAGGCTTTAGATTGGCCGAAAAAGCGATTCAGGAATTTCCTCATAAGTCAGAACTTAAAGTGCTCGATATTCTTTTTTGTTCGGGTGGTTGCATCAATGGGCCCGGCGTTATGACCAAGAATTCTTTGGACAGGCGGCGGCAGAAAATAATAACTTACTGGAATCGCTAGTGGCCCTTTTTATTTCTTTGAACAAAAACAGGTTCGAATGTTGTCCAACCAGTAATTTATTAACTCCAATCAGCATTAAATCAGGATTCTCAACAAAATCTACCCACCTAAAAGTTCGAAAGTCGTCCCAGGCGGGGAGTTAGCTTCAAAGAATCGCCAAGAAGGCGGTTTTTTGTTACAATAAGGGAATGGAAGATAAGGGAATCCTAAAGCTCATAAAGCCAAACCCAAAACCTATTCGTTTATTTTTCTTTTGGGCCGGAATAATTGCTACAATTGCATATAGGATAATTATTGTCTTGGATTTTTACAGTCCTTCATGGGTAAAGATTGCTTGGTATATTGGCACCATCGGCTTTATCATTTATTTTGGCCATCGTTTTGATATTGCCAGGAAAAAGGCAAAATTGATTCAAGATTATAAGCTGGTTGAAACTATAGATAATTCTGATATTGACTCGCAAAAGAAGCTAGCCCTTCATTATCTGGCCAAAACCACGGTAACCTCAAAGTCAAGATGGAATTCAGCATTTATTTTTTTGTTATCTCTTTTAGCACTAATTATAGGTATCATTTTGGATATTACATAGATATTTAAAAAGTCGAATCTAAAACAATGGAAATTAAAAAAGATGATAAATATGGCAACAAATAAATTTTATACTTTACCAGAACTACCTTACGGATATAAGGATTTGGAACCGTATATATCTGAAGAACAATTAAAGATACATTATCAAAAGCATCATTTAGCATACGTTAATGGGGCTAAGGCTATTCTTGAGAAGCTCGAGAAAGTAAGAAAAGATGGTGCCGATTTTGATGTTAAAGCTACTTTAAAGGAACTCTCTTTTAATATAGGAGGACATTTACTCCACTCATTGTTTTGGGAAAATTTGGCACCAGTTGGCAAAGGTGACCAGAAACCAACTGGAGTTTTGGGCGATATTATAGAGAAAGAGTTTGGAAGCTTTGAAAGATTTAAAAAAGAATTCACTCAAGCGGCCCTTTCTGTAGAAGGTTCTGGATGGGCATCATTAGCCTTCTGTAAGCAAACTGGAAGGCCAATAATAATGCAGATAGAGAAGCATAACATTAACATTTATCCTACTCTGGGAATTCTAATGGTTCTCGATGTCTGGGAACATGCATACTACCTTGATTATAAGCAAGAAAGAGCCAAATTTATCGAGGCTGTCTGGAATATTGTTAACTGGGATGAAATAAATAGAAGACTTGGGGAATTATTCAAGTAGAAATTTATTAAAAAAGATAGTTTTGTGGAGTTAAAATCATCACTGAGAAAGATATAATTTACCCTTGATTTTAAGGTTCTAACATCGTTCAACCGGGGGAGGGGAGCCGGAGATGCAAATACCCTTAATATTGTGCGACGTTTTGTTGGAGAGAAAAAAGTCTATCACTGGACAATTTTTGTTTCAAAACCTTGACAATATTTTAGTATAGCTGTATAATACAGAACGAAACAAAAGAGGCTTGTTTTAAGTCAAGTTCTTTAAAAAAAAGGAGGAGTTGAGATGGCTGGAGTAGAAGTGGCTAAAGCAGTTCTCATTAAACAGTGGCGTGTTGTGCCGTATGGAAAACCTGAAGATTTTCCCCCAGGAGCTAAACCACTATGTCTACGTGGAAAAGTATTCGGGCATCCCACGGTCCCTGATGGTGAAGAAACCACCACTTCTGTCATCAAGAGTTTCAACCAGAAGACTGGACTGGTGAAGTGTGTCTCGCGGTGCTACCAGCTTGGTATCGTAGACTCAGTGCTACCAGCTTGGTTTCGTAGACTCAGATTTTGAAAGAAAGTTCCCTGGCGCTAAAAAACGGTTTATTAAAACCTGGTCTCAATCTGAACCTTAGTATCAAAACACCAAAGGGTGTGTGTAGATTTTTGTGCACACACCCTCTTTTTTATTCTTTCAAATTCTTTCCGCTGTGGAATTTGCGGCGGACATTATACCTTGTGCGACATTTTGGTAAATTTTAGTTATCTGTTTTTATTTTACTAAAAAACCGCCTAATTGGCGATTTTTGTCAGCTCGGGCTATTGGACGAAGCTGGAACTTATGTTATGAAAAAAGTTGTTATTATTGCTACTCTACACTAAATACAGAAAAATGAGCTTAATGTTTTTTGTATCCACTTTATTGCTCTTTGTAATATATTAATATCATCTCTAAATTTTCCTAAGCTTGTATTACAACTACTACAAAGCCAGCCTCTAATACTACCGTCTATGTGACTATGGTCTAAAACGACATCGTTTTTATGTTCTCTAATAAAATCTCTTTTACAAATGGGGCATGTAAAATGTTCACCTATCTTAGGTCTTGGATGTTCTAATTCATATAAATTTTTTTCTTCTGAATTTGGCTTCTTTTTTTTCGCATAACATTCTCTACATACTGGCCTTCGTAAAATTCTATTATTTTTGCCATACTGATTTGGAGCAAAATCTTTGATACTTTTTTTAATCTTACATTCCTTACATATTTTTAATTTTTGTTCTGCCATATTTAAAAAATTAATGACTTTTATATTGAAGATAAACGTTTTTTAGCAATTTCGCAATAATCTTTGTTTATTTCGCTTCCCAAATAATTCCTTCCTTCAAGTATACAAATTTTAGCGACAGTTCCACTTCCCATCATTGGGTCATATACTAAGTCTCCTTTGTTGCTCCATGTATATATATGGTCTCTTGCTAGTTTTTCAGGAAATATTGCCGGGTGCTTAAAAGCGATAGTATCACTTGTAGAGTGTCCTTTTCCGATATTATATTCCCAAATATTTTTTCTTCTTCCAAAATCACCATAACCTCCACGTTTTATTTTCAATAATTCTCCATTTTTTAATCTTTTTGTTCCATTGTCACCACTTCTTGCTTCTTTATTTTTTCTGTCTTTTATAAGATTAATTGTCTTGGGGTGTCCCTTACTAAAAACAAACATGTATTCAAATGATTGCCAATATGTTTTATTGTTACCAACAGCACCTCTTGGCGGTTTAGAATAAATCATTGTATCGAAAAGTTTAAAGCCGCAGCTTTTAAAATAAAGCGCCTGACGAAACGAATTACCTGTTTCGTTGCCGTCTATTGTTGCGTCTCCAACTACCCAAATGACAACGCCTCCGTGTTTTATTACCCTATAAAGTTCTTTTGCAATTTTTTCAAATGGAAAGGAATATCCATTTAATTCTGTCTTATTCCTATTAGTATGGGCGCCATATAATCTTAAATCATCATAGGGTGGGGAAGTGACAACCAAATCAATACAATTGTCTGGTAATTTTTTCATCGTTTCCACACAATCCATGCATTGAATTGTATTTATCCATTTTTCTATTTTGTTTTTTCTCTTTTGCTTTTTTGGTGTTCTTTTTCGGATTTTAGTTTCTCTTGGAACTAGTTTTCTTTTTAATTCTTCAAAGTTTCGGATAACACTAATAACTTTTCCTTGGATAATTAACTCTTTTTCAAAAAGCGGTTTTACATTTGGATTCGCCGGTTGTAATCGGAACCCATTTTTTTCTTTATAGATTTTTTTGAGAGTTACCTCATTATCATTTATTAAGGCAACTATTGTTTCTCCGTTTTCTGCTGTCTGTTGTTTTCTAATTATTACAGTATCTCCATCATATACACCATCATCTATCATACTATTACCTTGAACCTTAAGGGCGAAGTGTTCTCCCGATTTAGACAGTTGAGATTTAGGCACTTTAATTTTTTCAGGAACTTCTATTGCTTCAATTGGCTCTCCGGCAGCAATAGTTCCGAGTAGGGGAATAGCTATTGATTCAGATTTTTTATTTTCTTTTATTTCTAAAGATCGTGCTTGGTAGTCAATCTTGTTTAGGTAACCCCTATCTTTTAATTTCTCAATATGATAATAGACAGTAGATTTTGAGGACAATCTAAAATGTTTCCTTATTTCCTCAAAAGAAGGGGAGTAGTTGTTCTTATTTATAAATCTTGTTATATAATCTAGAACTTGTTTTTGTCTTTTTTTTAATTTTAACATATAACTTGACACAGTTGTTTTACTTGATACAATTATATTATAGAACATTTATAGAACATAAAAAAGGTGTTACCTGTGGATAACTTTTAAAGGCCGAGAAAATTAATTAAAATTTAAATGACAATATATGACTAAAAAAATAGAAGATCTAGAAATTGAAATCAGAAGATTGAAAGAAAGTCTTAAAATAAAGAAAAAATTATTTTATAAAAATAATGCTTATTGGATTAAGGAAAAAAATGGAAAGATAGATGGCCCTTTTTGTTCTCGTTGTTGGAATAAAGATAAAGACGTTATAAGAATGCAACCCCTTGTTGACCCCATGTTTAATAAGTGCCCGGAGTGTAAAAACGAAGCGATAATCATATCCAAAAATTAAAGCTTGAAATGTTAAATAAAAACTCTAAAAAACTTGATAAAGAAAAAGAACAGCTATGGAAAGAATTTGAAAAATTAAAAAGGAAATGGGGATACCAAAAAACATCAGATGTTTTATATGCCCTCTATAAGAAAGCGCTTACCGGTAAAGCTTCTTATGTAAAATTGTGGCTTAAAATTGTAGAAGGGTGGTCTGAAAAGAAATAACATGTGGAAAATAATTTAGAAAATATATATTCGTCTAGAGATAATATATATTCATCCAATTTTCGTTCCTTTATCTAATCGAAGAGAAAAAGAAATATGAAAAAAATAATTTTGAAAGACCATGATGGCAACGAATTAGATACGGCAGAGGGATTTGAAAGATTGAGCAGAGGGGAGTCTATAGAGGTAGAATTTAATCTCTCTTCAAAGACTAAAGAAATTCCAGACGATTTATTAAAAGAGAAATGGCAAGAATTAAAAAATAGATTTAAACAACGGGGTTATCTGGTTGACTCTCTTCAAATACCTAAAATTCTGGGATTAGTTTTAATACCCGAAGATTTCGATGCAGTAACAAAAGAACTTCATTATATAGGAAGTTTTGATAAAGAAGAATACGGTAAGATAGCATACCCCGATTCAACAACCTCCGCATTTATTAAAGATATCGGTTTAGGGAAAAGATATCTTCTCTTTATTTGTGAAGGAAGATACGATTTTAATAAAGACCTAGGGCATGAATTAACGCATATATTTGAAAGTTTCTTGAATCTTAAACCGGGAGAACTTATAAACTAATAAATCTATGAAAGAAAAAACAATAATCCATGCAAATTTCAGAAGAAACCATTAAAAGATTCCAGGAAACATTTAAGAAAGAGTACGGCAGGAAATTAAGCAAAAAAGAGGCCTCCGAGGCCACTTATAATTTATTAGGATTTTTTGATTTACTCCTCAAGATTGATAGGAGGGTAAATCCTCAAGACTATACTAAGAAAAATAGAAAATAATAAAACCAATAATATGATTATCCCAGAAGCTTTATTGGCGAAAACCAATAAACCTGAATTTCAAAGAGGAAGAATCCAGAGAATATTAGAAGAAGGTTGGAATTATCTGAGAAAATATTTTCATCGAGAGAGTGAATATTTTGATTTTTTAGAGAACATGTCCCAAGATCAATTCGAGGATTTTCTTCATACGATTTTCTTTTACTGGGCCCACGATCTCTACAGAATTCCAGAGAACGAAAGAATTTCGAATCTGGATGGGTTCATGTATCAAATAACTCTTTCTATAATAGAATATTTGAACCATGATATCATCAATATTGCGAAGGAAAGAATAAAAAACTTTTTCCAAAAATATTTTTCTCCCAAAGCACATTCTAAATTAAATAAAACAATAATGGTGCGAAATTTGGGTAAAAATTATATTAAATTGGAGTTTTGGGAAATATTATACGACATGAGAAATGAATTTATTCATAAAGCGCAATGGTTTAATCTTATAGATAGTGCTTCGGGTGCTTTTGCCTCTATTGATGTTACAGAACATAGAAGCAGAGATGGGATATATACGCAATATATTGCCGATATCAGAATACAATTCGGAGATTATATGGGATTCTTTTGGGAAGCATATCTGAAATATTTTGGCAAAAAATAATTAGAATGAAGACGGTAGGTATTCTGAAGAAAGTTTTAAAATTAACCCTTGAAAAACAAATTGGAGATTAATGAGCGAAGGGGTTTATTATCGACTTGGTATTTTAAGTGGCCGGCTAAGAGGTTTCGAGCTGGAAGAAGATTTAATTAAATTGAATAGATGTTCTAAGGTTCAATATCAGAAACTAAAAAACATATAAACAAAAATAAATGAAGTATATACCAGACAAAGAGATTAATTTATATGACGAGGATCTGCTTGGTACTAAACCATATGTAGAATCTTTATATTCTATCGTAAAATCGTGTGATACTCCTTTTACTATCGGACTACTAGGAGGATGGGGGAAAGGAAAATCATCCATAGTCAATACGTTACAGGAAAAGATTAATAAAAACCAAGAAGAAAATGCGAAAGTATTCATTTATAATGCTTGGAAATATTCTGGCGATTCATTCAAAAGAACTTTTTTGTTAGAGTTATTAAATTTCTTTAAGATAGATAAGACTAACCAATTGAGTAATTTTTATGAAAATAAATATGAAGAAAAAACTTTTGGGATTTCAAAGATTATAAAATATGAATCTAAAAAAGGCACAAATATCCCCTTAACTTTTGCACCTGAGCAATTTCAAGCAATATTTGATGAAATTATTGAAGAATTAACCTCACCTAATCGCCTGTCTCTAAAATGGGTAGAAGAAAAACCTGGCATATCAAAGAAATTTAAAAAAGTTGTAATTATAATAGATAATATTGATAGATGTCATAAAAAACTAGCAACAGAATTATTATTAACAGTTAAAAATTTTCTTGAGGTTAAGAATTGTATTTTTATTCTTCCTGTTGATGAGCAAGGAATAAAAAAATTTCTTGGGATACCAGGTAAAGATGGTGACGAATTTTTAAGAAAACTCTTTAATACTACTATAAAAATTAGGTACTTTTCTGACCAAGAGTTATATGCTTTTGCATCAAAACTAAATGAAAAATATGAGCTCGGTTTCCCGCCGAATGTTATATCTCTGGGTGCCCAGGAGTTTTCAAAAAACCCTCGTAGAATAATACAATTTTTAAACAATCTCTATTCAGAAAAAATGCTTGCAGAGCACCAAGAGAAAAGTGAAGTTATCCCCAAAGATAGCATAACCAATCATTTAGATATGTTGGCAAAGATTTTAGTTATTAGAGAAGAATGGCCGGGCTTATATGAAGAAATTTATGACAACAAAAGTTTGTTAAAAGAATTAAATAAGAGTTTTAAAACAGGAAATTGGACAAAATTTGAGGGAGGATTATGGAAAAATAATTCGCTCTCTATAAAACTTTCCGAGGAACAGTATAGGTTTTTAATGAGAACGCAATATATTGATGTAGATTATCTTGAACCTTTCTTTATCAATAGAGATATGTCTATAGGGATTCCTGACGAACTTAATAAACTTGTTTTAAGTCAAGATTGGGATAGTATCAAAAAGTTAATCCAAAAGGATGTGCTATCGTTTGGACAACTATTTGAATTTATATTCCAAAAATTAGATGAGGAAGTTATAAAAAGAAAACTTTATGAACCATCGGGCTTCAATTTAATTTCTCTTATTTTAAAGATATTTTCTGAGGCGAAGTATAGAGAAAAATTTGAAGAAATTTATAAAAAACCACATTTTTCAAAGGTAAAAACAGTAATAGATTCCTCAGAGATTAAGAATCTGCTGTTAAAATTTAGTTCAGAGTATTTAATGGGGTTTGTTTTGTGGTTAGATAATAAGAGCGATTCCACTCTAAGAAAAAATATAATAGCAGCAATAAACGAATTTGATTCTGAAAAGCTAGAGGACGATCAGATAGAATTCATTAAAAGATTTATAGACTATTATAAAGAAAAAGAAAATATACTACAAAATATAAAAAGTAAATTTTCAGAACTGATAGGGAAGAATTTTGGTATTTATGAAACCTTCAAAGAATATATCAAGGATCCCAATATAACTAAATACTTAATAGATGATAGCGTGATAGATTTATTAATAAATTCAATAAATCAAGACTTTAGTCAGGATTATTCGAAAGAAAAAATTGACTTCTTTGTGTTCTTAGAGAGATCAAGATTGCTTTCTCAAGAGCAAATTGACAGTTATATTATAAGAATTCTACCTTTTTTGAACGATAACAACTGGAGCAATATGTCGTTCTGGCTTGATGCGTTAACCCGATTCATAATAAAAAGCGGTGAATCAACCCACCAAGAAACATTTAATGTTCTTAACAATAGGCACCAATTTTTATTTGGGGAGTATGCAGCGGGACACATAGATGAGATTAATATAAAATGTTATAAATTATTTCTTAATCTATGCAAGGAATTCTATATTATTTCAAAAGAACACAATTCAGAAATTATAGATTGGTTAAACGGCTTCTTCGCTAGAAACGAAAGTCCTGGAATTTGCTTATATATAAATAAGACTTATCAAGAAATAATTAATCACTTCAAGTCATATAATTGGCATTTTGCTCTAGCAGTTATACAAAGATTTTCTTCTTTATCAGATTTTGACCACAAAACAGAAATAGCACATACATTAATTCAAATGTCATTAAAAACAAATGAAAGAGGTGGCCTGGACGAAAATCAAATAAATCAAACCATTGAGTTTTTCTTCCAGACATTTTTCTTGGACGATGAACAACAATCACGAGAAGCTAAAAAATGGATTTCAGCTATTATACGATCCGATTTTATAAAAGGATTTGTGAAAACAAGGGTGGAAATTATTGATCAACCAGAGCAACAAAGAAAGATAATAGGGTTAGCGCTTAGTCTGGGAGACAAAAAGTTAGGTCAAGATATCATTAGTAGTATTATAAAAAGTGCAAATAATTATGAGCAATTAAAAAAAAGAGTAAACCAAATTAAAAGATATAAAAATAGTCCTAAAATCTTAGAAAGTGCTTTATTAATTGTCCTTTTAAATGATATCAGCACTAAAGAAATCGATTATTATAAAGATGTGATACGTGTTTGTGTAGAAAACCAAAAATTATTTAGTAAAACAAATATTGGAAAGATTATTAATAAATTGAGACCATTACTTGCTAGCGATAATAACGAGGAACAATTGTTTGGTGTTAAGATGGTGGAACAACTTAAGGTTATTCCCGAAAACAAGAAGTCGCTTTTAAAAACACTTTTAAGCGAAATCAAATTCAAGGGTAAAAGAAATAAAAAGTTATTACAAAGCGTTATTAGAAAAATCAATAAATAAGACACCAAAATATATCCTTATATACTGTCTCATTTGTCTCATTTTAGCTTTAAAATACCCCGACCGAGAGGCATTGTGGAACACCCCCAAAAAACCCAATTTCTCCCTTAAACCACAGGTTCGAGACCGACTAGGGGATGGCGCTAGGACGCAATAAATGTCGCACAAGATGCGTTAAGAGACTATTATGTCTGTTTTCTATATAGATTGAACAAATCAAAATTGCCAAAACGGCAATTTTCTATTAAGATAAAATAATATGTTTTCGCAGCTTTTCATTAATGGATTAATTGCCGGGGCAATTTATGCTTTAGTTGCTTCGGGTTTTTCTTTAATTTTTTCAACTTGTAAATTTATTCACTTTGCTCATGGCGCTACTGTTGCTTTCAGCGCCTATTTTTTATACTTCCTTTTTTCTCTATTAGGTTTGAATTTCTGGCTATCTGTAATCTTGGCAATTATTTTTGCTTCTCTTTTTGGTTTGTTGATTAACGTTACTGTATATAAACAACTTCGTAAAAGAAAAACAAGTCCTGTTATTTTACTTATTGCTAGTTTTGCTCTTTTAATTTTATTTGAGTCACTAATTCTGCTTTTATTTGGAGCAGATGTAAAAACAATAGGTTATATCAAAATAGCAAAGGGGCTGGAATTTTTAGGAGCAATTATTACTCCTTTACAGATCGTTGTTGTTATAAGTTCTTTTATTCTGTTTGGTTTGCTTTTTTTCTTTATGAAAAGAACAAAGATTGGAAAAGCAATGAGGGCCGTTGCTGATAATAAAGATGTAGCTGAAATAGTTGGTATTTCTTCAGAAAGAATTTACAATTGGTCTTTTGTTATCGGTTCAGCTATTGCCGGGATAGCAGCAATTCTTGTTGGCTTAGAACAAAATTTAGAACCAATGATGGGAACAAATTTAATGATTAAAGGGTTTATAGGAGCAATAATTGGTGGTGTTGGAAATGTACCCGGAGCAATTCTCGGTGCTTATTTATTGGGTTTTGCTGAAAACTTTGGAATTTGGTTTTTACCATCTGGTTACAAAGATGCTATAGCTTTTATAATTTTATTCGCCTTTCTTTTATTCAGGCCTCAAGGAATTTTGGGAATTAAAAAGGGTATTCAAAAATGATAGAAGCATATTTTATTCATCTTTTGATTTTAATAGGAATTTATGTAATCCTTGCTATATCTTTACAGTTGTCAGTTGGTTTTACCGGACTTTTAAATCTTGGCCATATTGCCTTTTATGCTATTGGTGCTTATACTTCTGCCTTACTTGCTTTAGCAGGTTTTCCCTTTTGGTTTTGTTTTTTGTTTGCTGGGATAGTCGCCGCACTTTTTGGTTTTTTGCTTTCAATCTTAACAAACAGACTTAAGGGAGACTATTTTGCTTTAGCAACTCTGGGTTTTAGTTTTGTTATTTATGCAGTTGCCTTAAATTGGGCAACTTTAACAAGAGGTCCTTTGGGTTTACCTGGAATTCCAAAACCGGTATTATTTGGTTTTGAATTCTCTGGTAATCTTAGTTTTTTAATTTTAACTTTTATTATTGCGTTAATCTCTTATCTTGTTATTAAAAAAATCATTAGTTCACCTTTTGGTAAAGTTTTAGAGGCAATAAGAGATGACGAACTGGCAACAAAAGTTTTAGGCAAAAATACTTTTAAGATGAAAAGTTATGTTTTAGGAATTTCTGCATTTTTTGCGGGAATTGCAGGAAGTCTGTATGCTTATTACATAACCTTTATTGATCCTTCTTCATTTACTCTGTTACAGTTAATTCCTGTTTTATGTATTGTTATTATTGGTGGTTTGGCTTCATTGAAAGGAACAGTTATTGCGACAATAATCTTAGTTTTGTTACCTGAACCTCTAAGATTTATTGGTTTTCCTTCTTCAATTGTTGGTCCCGCTCGACAAATAATTTATGCTTTACTCTTACTTTTAATTTTAATTTACAAACCCAAAGGATTTTATGGAAAAGTAGAATTAGAGTAAAGCTAAAAATAAATAATTAATTTTAAAATTATGACTAAAACAAATTTGGTAATAATTGGAATAATTGCAGTAATGGTTATTGCCTTGGTTGCTGTTTTTTTTATGCAGAAAGAAGAAGAGACAAAAAAGTTACAGGTTGCAGTAGTTATCCCGCTTACCGGACCTGGTTCCTCAGAAGGTAAAGACCTTTTAAATGGGTTGTTGTTAGCAGAAGAAAAATTCAATCCTAATATTGTTTTGTATGTTGAAGATAGTCAGGGCAAGACTACTGAGGGAATTACAGCTGCAAAAAAATTATTGGATACAAAAGATATTGATGTTATTGTATCATTTCAGAGCTCGGTTGCCGTTCCTCTTCTTAGTATAGCGGATCAATATGATAAACCTTTACTTGTTACAGCTGTTGCTCAGGATGAATTTGTTCAAAAAAGCAAAAATGCTTTTCGTTTATTTTCTCCTGCAAGACAATACGCAGCTATAGCAGCAGAGTTTGCAAATAAGATGAGTTTTGAAAATGTATCAACTTTAACTATTCATGACGAATATGGAGAATCGATAAAAGAGCATTTCAAGAAGAATTTTAGAGGAAATATTGTCCACGAAGAAAGTTTTGAAGTCTCTGAGCGTGATTTTAGAACTATTTTAATGAAAATTTCCGATTCTGAAGCAGTTTATTCTGTGGGTTATAATATTCACTGGGTAAGCTTGTTTAGACAACGCGAAGAGTTGGGGAAAAATATGATATTTATATCTAATCAAAATATGGTGAGTAAGTTTGTTCAATCTCAAGTAGGGGATTTGTTAACTAATGCTTACGCTACTGTACCTCCTTCTACTCTAAGTAGCAATGAAACAAAGGAGTTTACAGAAGAATATACTAAAAAATATGAACATGAACCAGATTGGGTAGCTCCTTTTGGATATGACATTGTATTGATTCTCGATGCTGTCCAAAAAAGTGACAAAGAACCAATTAACGCTCTTTATGAAATCGAAGTTGAAGGATTAAATGGTTTTATTTCTTTTGATGAAGATGGTGAGTCCAATATTCCTTTAGTTATTGTTCGAGCTGAAAATGGAGCTATTGAAAAAGTAGAATAATAAACTAAAATGTTAAAAAACAAAAATCTAAAAAAATATTTTGGTGGAGTTAAAGCAGTTAATGATTGCAACTTCGAAGTGAAAGAAAAAACTATCACTGCTTTAATAGGTCCAAATGGAGCTGGTAAATCAACAGTTTTTAATTTAGTTTCTGGAATACTAAAAGTAGACTCGGGAAAAATCATTTTTGATGAGAAGAATATTACAAATTTACAACCAGACAAAATTTCCAATTTAGGTATTTCAAGACTTTTTCAGCAATCACGACTTTTCGATAATTTAATAGTTAAAGAAAATCTCCTTTTAGCGTTAGATAATGAAGATACTAAATTCTGGAAAAATTTATTTGGTTTAAATAAAATTACAAAAGAAAAAAAAGAGAAGATAAAAAAAATGTTGAAATTAGTTGATATGGAAAAATTTGAGAATATCCTTGCCAGAGAATTAAGTTATGGTCAAAAGAGATTAATTGAACTGGCAAGGACAATTTTAAATCCTCACAAGTTCTTAATGTTAGATGAGCCAATTACCGGAGTTAGTCCTGTTCTAAGAAGAGAAATAGCAAGAATTTTGCTAAAACTGAAAAATCAAGGAGAAACAATTTTGCTTATTGAACACGATATGAACTTCACTTTAAAAATTGCAGATGTTGTAATTGTTATGGAAAAAGGCAAAGTTATTGCTACTGGTGATCCGAATGAAATAAGAAATAACCCAAGAGTGTTAAAAGCTTATTTAGGAGAGTAGTTTTTTTTACATATTTCCTTGATTTTTTTTCAATTTAGTAGAATATAAATAAAGGTCAATTTGATTTAAAAATAAAATTAATTAAAAGTTAAGTTATGACTAAAACATCAAAAACAATTTTATGGATTATTGTAATCATTGTTGTCGTTGGAGGAATTTGGTATGTGGTGAGCAAAAAGCCGGTTTCCGAAAAAGAATCAATTAAGATTGGGATGATTTTACCTCTGACAAGCAACGCGGCTGATATTGGACAGAGTAATAAAAAAGCTTTCGAGATTGCAGTAAAAGAGATAAATGAAGAAGGGGGTGTTGATGGAAGAAAAATCCAGCTTATTATTGAAGATAGTGTGGGCTGCGATTCTAAAACTGCTGTAACAGCGATGCAGAAGCTGGTGAATGTTGATAAGGTTGTTGCAGTATATAGTATGTGTTCTGGTGTAGCTATGTCTACCCATCCTATAGCTGAAAAGGCTAAGGTAGTGCATTTTGGTTGCGCCTCTCTTCCAGCTATTAGAGAGTTAGGAGATTATATGTTTAGAATAGTTCCTGCGGATGATTTTGCTGGAAAAGTAGCTGCTAAATATGTGAAGGATGAGTTTAACGCTAATAGAGTAGCAGTGCTGAATTGTGATAATGATTGGTGCGTTGGTATCAAAAATGCATTTATAGAAGCTTTTGAGGATTTGGGTGGTGAGATTTTAATAGAAGAACAGATTAAAACTGGCTCAACCGATACTAGAACTGAACTCACAAAAATCAAAGAGACTAACCCCGATTTAGTTTATTTCTCTGGCTATCCCCAAGAAACTCTTGTTGTATTCAAGCAAGCAAAGGAGCTTGGATTAGAGGTACCATTTTTTGGAGGAGATGCTTGGCTTGACCAAAGCATTGCTAAAGAGGCGGGAAATACTGCAGAAAATAAGTTTTTTACTACACCCGCAAAAAATTATTCTGAGGCGTTTGAACAGAAAGTTCAGGGCGACATAGCGATATGCACAGTAGAGGCGTATGATATTATCTATATTTTAGCTAACACAATAAAGAAAGTAGGAACTGATTCAGAAGCAATCAAGAATGAACTTTATAACCTCAGGGATTATCAAGGAGAGAGTTCTGTAATAGGACTTGACGAGAAAGGCGATCTTCTAAATCCAGCCCTGGATATCAAGATCTTTAAAGATGGGGCGATCGTTGATTACAAGTTAGGAATAAAAGCTGAATAGGAAATAAATTAAGGATTGATCTTTGACGGAAACCAAAAGCCCTTTTTAAGGGCTTTTGGTTTCCTGTTATTTTTGATAGAATAGACAACAATGATACTCCAAATTCAAAGTCTAAAATCAGGTTATAATGGAATGGAAATTTTACATGGGGTTGATTTTGAAGTAAAACCTGCTGAAATCGTTGCTTTAATTGGTCCAAATGGAGCTGGTAAGAGCACTTTGCTTAAAAGCATTTTTAATTTATGCCAAATTTATTCTGGAAAAATTATTTTCAAGGATAAAAATATAACAAAATTGCTTACCCACCAGTTAATTTATGAAGGAATTTCTTATGTTCCTCAAGGAAGGCAAGTTTTTTATACTCTAAACATTCAAGACAATCTTGAAATGGGAGCTTTTGTAATAGAGGATCACGAATTAGTCAAAAGAAACATTCAGGATGTCTTTAATAAATTCCCATTTTTAGAAGAAAGAAAAACAGAACTCGCTTTGAATTTATCTGGAGGAGAACAACAGATGCTTGCTATTGGAAGAGCTTTAATCCAAAACCCAGAACTGCTTTTATTAGATGAGCCTTCTTTGGGGCTGGCACCAAAAGTAATGAAAGAAGTTTTTGAAAAGATTGTCGCAATAAATAAAGAGGGGATTGCAGTAATAATTGTTGAGCAGAATGCAAAACAAGCAGTAAAAATAGCAAACAGAACTTATATTTTAGAGGATGGAAAGATTGCTTTAGAGGGTGGAAAAGAGATTTTAAAGGATGAGAGAATAAAAAACATTTACTTTGGTGGAAGATAACTTATTGTTTAAAATAGTGAGTAGTAGGGTGGAGGATACCCAAAATTTTTAGAAAACCAAAAAGCCCATCGCTGGACTATTTTTATTTATCGCCAAGAAGGCGGTTTTTTGGTAGAATAAAGTATATGAATCATGAATATTTCATGAAAATAGCAATTGAAGAAGCAAAGAAAGGAGATTTTCCTTATGGAACAGTTATTGTCAAAGATGGAAAAGTTGTTTCAAAGGGATGTAATACGACAATTAAAGATAGTGATCCTTCTGCTCATGCAGAAATGAATACAATTCGGAACTTATCAAAGAGGCTTGAAAGCCCTTCTTTATCAGGGTATATTTTATATTCTACTTGTGAACCCTGTGCAATGTGTATCGGGGCATGTATATGGGCTGGTATATCTCAAATAATTTTTGGTGTTTCAATTAACGAAATTAATGATTTAACCGATAATCAAATTAATTTACCTTCTGAGGAAATTATTTCTAAAGGATTTACAAAGATAAAAATTACGAAAGGTGTTCTTAAAGAAGAATGTAAAAGACTCTATTCATAAAGCCACCAACCGATTAATCTATTAAATATATGACAATTAATGAATTAAAAAACAAACTCAAACCAGGTGTGAAAATTCAAGTGGATAGTGAAAGATATGCTGTTTTGCAGCATGTAGTTTGGTGGCAAGCAAAGCTAAATAAGACTTATGATAAATATGTTCTAGAAGACGAGAATGGAAACAATGAGATAAGAATGTTTATTGCTAATGGCAATATTGGTATAGCAGAGATTATTAAGCACGATTTTCAGGAACCGTTACCAAAGAATCTTGAATTCCGAGGTAAACAATATAGGATGGTCCAAGACGAATTCTGCGTTGTAAAGGAATGTGAGGGACAATCATTCTATAAGGTTGGGGATTGTGAGATATGGTGGGACTATCAATCAGTTGATGATGATACTGGACTTAGTCTTGGTAGAAATTGGCAAACCTGGGAACGAGAAGATTTAGCAACTAGAGAAGTGGTATTGGAGGATGTTAAGATTCTTTAAGTACTGTGTATTAAACAGGCTCTGTTATTGTTTGTCTCTAGGAATAAAAACAAAAAGTCGAAGAATTAATTGAGAAATAAAATTTATGAAAGGAAAGATTAAAATAGTCTTTCTATTTATAATTATTTTTGGAGGGATTTTTGTTTTTTCTCTTTCTACGCTTGCTCATCCTGGGAGAACAGCTGCTGATGGTTGTCATTATTGTAGAACTAATTGTTCCTCTTGGGGGGTTGCTTGGAATCAAAGGCATTGTCACAGAGCTAAATTACTACCTCAACCAGAATCACCCATAAAAAGTCATCTTGGCGATCCTGAGGGATATACTGAACCAGCACCAGAGTACGAAGCCCCTTTACCAAAAAACGAGTCACCGGTGTCAAAATATAACTTATCTTCTCCAAAACAATACACAGCTGAAGTCGTAAAAGAAGACAACGAAGGTTCTATTTGGTGGTGGGTAATAGGAATAGGAATTATAACTTATCTCTTTTACATATTTAAAAAGAATAAACAGACCTATGAAAGAAAAAATTAAAAAGATATTAAAATCTATTAAAGAAAAACCTTGCTTTAACAAAAATGGTTTTATTCTTTATCATTCAGATTGTCTAAAAATATTAAAGCGAATACCAAAGAATTCAATTGATATGATTTTTGCCGATCCGCCCTATAATCTTTCAAATGGAGGTTTTACTGTTCATGCTGGGAAAATGGTAAGCGTTGATAAAGGCAAATGGGATGTCAGCAAGGGTTTAGAAAAAGATTTTAATTTTCATCTTAATTGGATAAACGCTTGTAGAAGAGTTTTAAAACCTAACGGAACTATTTGGATAAGTGGTACTTATCACTCTATTTATGAATGTGGTTTTGCCCTACAGGTTGCCGGATATAAAATACTTAACGACATATCTTGGTATAAACCGAATGCTTCACCAAATCTAAGCTGTCGTTATTTTACTGCTAGTCACGAAACTCTTATTTGGGCCGCAAAAGATAAAAAAACAAAACACATTTTTAATTACAAAGCCATGCGAGAAGGGGATTGGTCTAATGATTTTATAAAAAGACCAAAAAAACAAATGCGTTCTGTTTGGGCAATAAATACCCCTAAGAAATGGGAAAAGAAGTTTGGGAAACATCCAACCCAAAAGCCCTTCAATTTATTAAAGCGTGTTATTTTAGCTAGTACAAAAAAAGGAAATATTATATTAGATCCTTTTACTGGTAGTTCTACTACTGGATTAGTTTCTAATCTTTATAACAGGAGTTTTATAGGAATTGATACGAGAAAGAGTTATCTTAATACATCAATAAAGAGATTTAAAGAACTTAAGAAACATCATGGCAAGTAGTAAATCCTGGGAAAAAATTATTCGTGAACATAAAATTCTAGAACAAGATTTTAATAAATCACCATTTTTACTTTCTGCAGGACAAATTAAAAAATCGGTTCAAAATTTTAAAAAGACTGTCGAAAAAGAGGTGCGGATTTTATGCAAACAAGACACAAGAGAGTCTCGTCCACAAATATTTAAAGAAAACGGTTTATTTTTACTGCCAGTAAAGAATGGATTCTATAATATTGTTAAAGGTGAAGGATACATTGATATACCCGAAATTAAAAAAGAAACTACAATATATGCATCTAAGTTAAACTTTCACCTAGATTCTTCTAGTATCGGAGATTCTGAAATGCAACATTTGGATTATGCATATGCGTCAAGTTTAATTCGTACTTTTATGGAAGATGATTCACTTGTCCTTACTATTAGAGGAAGAAAATATACTCCCGATTTTGATTTTTTTGTAAACAAACATTTAATTAAAGTTTCCAGTGTTCAGACAGAAGTTGACGCTGGATATGAAGGAAAAAATAAAATTGTTTTAATTGAAGCAAAAAACTCTAAGGTTACAAATATAATAATTCGTCAGCTTTATTACCCATTTAGGCAGTGGCAGAACTGCACAAAAAAAGAGGTGATAACCTTGTTTTTTGAAAAGAACAAAAATGAAAATATTTATTCTATTTGGGAATTCAAGTTTAGAGATATAAGAAATTACAACAGTATAAAACTTGTGAAATCTGGGAAATACAAAATAAAGGAAACTTAAGGTTAAATAAATCTATGAATATAAGTATATTACCTTGTTTAACAAAAGAAGAACTGAGGTTTTTTCTAAAAGAAGAAGTTTTTTATAAAGAAACTCTTCGCAATAAATATGGCATATGGAGACCTCTCTATAGAAGAATTGGGGAATCACTTCAAACACTTGCTGTCGCTAAGTTTGTCGGAGGATATAAAGGAATAACCCGTGTAAATAAAAAGGAAGCATTAGAACACCATCTTAAGGCGTGCAGATACTATCCAAGGAATGCTTTCTGTTCCCGTTTCAGGAAGGCATTTGGATTATTTCCCTACGAAGAACCTCCCGTTATAAACTCTTACCAAAAAAGGTTCTAAATCTACCAATTTTTCTCTTATTTCTTTCCAATCTACGGTTCTAAATGCGTCCCGTAGGGGGAGTTAGCTTCAAAGGATCACCAAGAGGGCGGTTTTTTGGTAGGATAAATATAGCATGGAAAAATTAATTGAACAGCTTTTTAGAATAAGGAATTTTTGTCGGGACTATCATAAAAAACTGGATAAGGTGTTAGGAATAAAAAATAATAAAGAAGACATTAGAACTAGTTGTTTTCCAGGAATATTTAACAAAGCTACTCTTACATTAGAATTATTAAGTTATTATGATAAAATTTGGAAAAAAACTATCAAATATTTTAAAGGAGAAGAAAAGAGAAAACAGACAATCAAGGAAAACGCTGAGCGATGTATAGAAATTTCGAAAATGTTATTTATTAGTTCTATGTCGGCGATTGAATTCAGTACTAAAAACTCAATTCTCCTTTATCCAAAATCTCGATTATATAAATTCTATATAGAACAACAAAAAAGGAATAGATTCGTTTCTTTGAATAATATTTTAAAAGAATCTAAATATTTTATAAATGTTAGAGAATATGAATTATGGGAATTTTTAAGAGTTGTTCGAAATTCTACGGTTCATAATAACTGCATAGCAGATAGATCAATAAAGATCAAGATTGATGGAAGAAGTTTTGAACTTGAACAAGATAAAATGATACAAGGAAAATTAGATTATTGTATTTTTTTAACAAATGAAGCTGTTAATAGATATTACAATTGGATAAAGAAATTTAATAAAGCATCAATTTTAGCCAAAGCACTAAATAAAAACTGATAAAATGAACGAAAAATTAATACAGAAAAAAGAGTATTTAGTTAAAAATATCCCAAGGCTGATCAACTTGTTTAGTTATAGAAAAGGCCCTGATTTATATTTTTACAAAAAAGTTATATCTGAAATTAGAAATCTCGTCTAAAATAAAACATTAGTAACATTGTATATTGTGCGACCTTTCTTGGGAATGAAAAAGCCGTTAGGGTGGGTAACTAACGGTTTTTTTTGTATTATATTATTCTTTTAAATTCTTGCCGCTGTGGAATTTACGGTGGACGTCACGAAGACGTTTATTTGTGACATGGGTATAGATTTGTGTTGTGACAATGTTTTGGTGACCTAAAAATTCCTGGATTGTTCTTAGATCAACTCCTTGAGTCAAAAGATCAGTTGCCATGCTGTGGCGGAGAGTATGGGGAGTAGTAAATATAGGAACACCGGCTAATATTGCATATTTTTTAACAATTCTTTCTATAGAACGAGGGGTTAAGCGAGTGTCTGCATCTTTTCGGGACCTATAATTAATGAATAGGGCTTTTTCTTTATCTCTGCGGATTTCTAAATATTTCTTAAGCCAGGACAAAGCTCTTTCTGAAAAATATACTGTTCGAGTGTGGCCCCCTTTTCCAATAACTGAAATTTCTAAATCTTTTTTCTCTTGTATATTATTAAATTGTTCTTTATTAAGAGCAACTAATTCTGCTATTCTTAAACCAGTGGAGAATAATGTTTCCAAAATAGTCCTATCTCTTAGTCCTTTTGGGTTCTTAGTGTTAGGAGCTGATAAAAGCTTCCCAATTTGTTCTAAATTAAGAAATTTTAGGGTTTTTTCGCGTTTTGCGTCCTTAGGAAGCGATATCTTCTCTGGAGGCAAGGAAACTATATCTTTAGCTATAAAGTAGCTTAAAAAGACCCTCAGGGCGATTAAATAGTAGTTCTGAGTGATCTTCTTAAGAGGTTGGCCCTTTTTGTCCTGAAATCGGGATAAAAACAACCTATATTGCCAAATATCATCTGGAGTTAATTCGTGGGGTAGTAAATTTGCTTTATTTGTTTTCTTTAACCAAAAAATAAATTTTTGTAGATACCTTTTATAATTCTCTTGAGTTCTATCTGCTAATCCTTTTTCTACTTCACAATAATCTAAAAAGTCGGGAATATGTTTTATAATAGGTATATCTGATTTTTTCATGTTTTGAGAGGGGTTTAGAAAATCCCATTCGTTATATATATTATATGTCGCTTTACCTACATTGTGCGACTATCTCTATGTATATAATAAAGGGTATAAAAACCCTTGTCAAGTGTAAAAAGTCCTATCCCCTAATAGTTTTACTTAAACATTTCTTGAAGCTTTTCTGAAAAATAATTTTTCGTTCTTTCCCAAAGACTTTCTTTAATATCTTCTTGCATTTGTTCTGCTTTTTCTTGTAATTCTCCTTCAACAATTTCTTTCCTCTTCTCCGCTTCTCCCATAATTCTTGCTAAGATCTTGGTTTGAAAAAATACCTTCACCTTTTGAAAAGAGTCCTCTACTTCTGGTTCAAAGGATTGCCACCAATTAGATATCTCTCCAGATATATTTTGACCCTTTTCTTGAAAAAATGGTTGCCTAGCACAAAAGACAATAACCAAGATAATAACGATACAAATGATATTATGAATTGTTTTCATACTCCCCTATTTTTTTATTAGTTTTTTTGCTTCTTTTATTCTTTTTAAAACTTTTTCTTTTCCTAAGACTTCTGTAATTTCAAATGGACCTGCAGAAAATTCTTTTCCAGTTAAGGCAACTCGTAGAGGCCAAAGAAGATATCCCCTATTCCCTGTCTTGTGACCCTGTTTTAAACTCAATTCTTCAGCTTCTTTTATTAAAAAACTTTCTAAATTTTCCAACTTCCAATCCTCTACTCTTATTTTATCTAATATTTTTTCTAATTTGTCAAGAGAAACCATAATCTCTTCATCATTCATATCTTGCCAACCAAGGATGTCTTTAGAATAATCCAATTTGTCCTTAAAGAAAAAATCAATAAGTTCAGAGATTTCAGATAACTTTTTCATCCTTGTTTTATATATTTCAATAATTTTCTTTAAATAATCAAAAGATATCTGTTTCCCTGTTTCAGATACCTTATAACTTTGAGTAATGTTCATTCCTCCATAGGCCGGCGGATATTGTTCTGATTTGAACTCTGGAACAATCAAACCTTCTTTGATTAAATAAGGTAGACAAAGGCTTGTTAATTTTTCTGCTGATTTTTGTCGAATATAGAATCCATTTAAGAAATCTAATCTTTTTTGATTAAAGATTGCCCCACTTTTTTGAACGTCTTTCAATAAAAACTCTTTAACCAAAGAGTTCATTGAAAAAAACTCCCGGTCTCCTCCTGGATTCCATCCCAACAAGACCATAAAATTATTCATAGCTTCGGGTAAATACCCGGCTTGACGATACTCGTCTACAGAAACTGTTCCGTGCCTTTTACTTAATTTAGAACGATCTGGTCCTAGAACTAGGGGTAAATGGGCATATTTTGGTTGAGGAAGATCTAGGGCTTGTTGTATTAAAATTTGCTTTGGAGTATTAGAAAGGTGATCTTCTCCTCTGATAACATGGCTAATTTTCATTTCAAAATCATCAATAACTACGGCAAAATTATATAAAGGAGTATTTAGGTCTTTGGCAATAGCAATATCTCCTATTAAAGATGAATCAAACTCTACTTGTCCCCTAATTAGATCAACCAATTTAACCTTTTTAGCTGGAACCTTAAATCTAATACACGAAGTTGTACTCTTTCCGGTCAACTGCTTTTTTACTTCTTTTTCAGAGAGTTTAGCACATTTTCCATTGTAATGAGGTGGCTGGCCAACCGACATTCTATATTGTCTTTTTGCCTCTAACTCCTCTTCAGAACAAAAACAATAATACGCTTTCTTTTCATTCAAGAGTTTTTCTAAATATTTAGCGTAAGTTTTTGGTTTCTGGCTTTGTCTATAAGGACCATAATCCCCTCCTCTATCCGGTCCTTCAGACCATTCAATTCCTAACCACTTTAAACTTTCTATAATGTCTTTTTCCCATTTTGGATCAGACCTCTCAATATCAGTATCCTCGATTCGTAAAATGAAACTTCCTTGATTTTTTTTAGCGAAAAGATAGTTAAAAAGAGCGGTTCTGGCTGTTCCGATATGTAGAGGTCCGGTTGGTGAAGGAGCAATTCGAACGCGAACTTCTCCTGGCTTAATTAATTTTAAATCTTGGCGTATCATCATATATTATTTATTTTAACATAAGATACTCTAAAATATGTCTGGCAATTGTTTTTGCTGCCAAAGGTTTTGAAAACTTTATAGCTTGGTTTTTCATATTCTCAAGTTCTTCGGGGCGGGAAAATAAATAATTGAGTTTTTCTAAGAAAAAATTAGGAGTTAAATTGTCTTGTTCTATTACCAAACTAGCTCCTGTTTCAGCATAAATATATGCATTTTTAACCTGATGGTTGGCAGCCGAAGATGGCAAAGGAACTAAAATAGAGGGCAAACCTAAAGCTGAAATTTCAAACACACTTCCTGATCCTGATCGAGAAACTACAAAATCTGTCACCTTATAAGCATGCTTTAATTTTTTCTCATCTAAAAATGAAACGGGATGATAATATTTTTCTAAACCTTCACTTACAACACTTCGGGCTTCAGCTTCTACTTCGTTAAAATTCTCTCTTCCAGATTGATGAATTATTTCATAATCCTTAAGGATTCTATTTAAAATAAGAAGAAGAAAGTCATTAATTTTTTTTGCTCCTTGTGAACCCCCTAGAAATAAAATTATAGGCTTTCCAAAAGTTAGGTTAAATAATTCTTTTGCTTTTTCTCTTGAACCCTCTAATAGCACTTTTCGTATCGGGTTTCCAACCAGAGTTGTTTTTCCTGGTTCGAAATATTCAGTTCTTGGAAAAGAGGTGAAAATCTTCTTTGCACATTTACTTGAAATTCTATTAGATAAACCAGGAATAATATCTGATTCATGTAAAAAGATTGGTACTCTTAAAATTCTACTACACAAGGTTACAGGTATTGAGCCATATCCTCCTTTACTAACAATAAGTTGAGGGTTTATTTTAACAAGAAGATAGAAGCTTTGAAGAATGCCTAATGGAATTTTAAACAAAATATCAACAAAATTTTGAAAAGAGAAATATCTTCTAAATTTTCCAGTAAAAACCTTTCTTGTTTCAATTCCTTCTTGAGAAAGTAAAATTAAACCAAATTCATCTTTTGGTCCAATATAGAAAAACTCAAGATCTTTTCCTGGATAAATTGTTCGTATTTCTCGAACAATTGCAATTATTGGAAAAACGTGGCCACCAGTGCCACCACCGGTAAAAAGTATTTTCATGTTTTACAATTTTTTGAAATGTTAAGTAATATTCCTATTCCTATTAATTCAGCTACTAGATGAGAGCCCCCATAACTGATAAATGGTAAAGGGGTGCCCGTTAACGGTAAAATTCCAGTTATTGAACTAATATTAATAAATGTTTGGGTTACTATCCAGAAAGTAATTCCCAAGGCTACCAATTGGGAGAATTTATCATTAGCTAGTTTTGAAATTCTTAATCCTCGCCATAGAAACATCACAAAAACAAGAACTAACAGAACAGATCCAATAAGTCCAGTTTCTTCAGCAAATATTGCAAAGGTAGAATCTGACATTGCTTGGGGTAGAAAACCAAACTTTTGGCTTGACATTCCCCATCCTCTTCCAAAAATCCCCCCAGATCCTATAGCAATTAAAGCTTGTTTCATCTGAAACCCTATTCCTAAGGGGTCGGTTTCCGGCTCTAAAAAGACAAGGAAACGAGAAAATCGATATTGTTCAAGTCTTATTAAGGTTAATAATCCGCCCATTCCACCTACAATCATTAAAATACCGTGCCAAATAGGGGTACCAGCTGCAAAGTATACTATGAGCGAAATTAAGATAATTATTCCCAAGGTGCTTACATCTGGTTGCAAAACAAGAATTATACTAATAACTCCCAGAATAACTAAGAACGGAATAAAGGTCTTTGTTAGATTATAAGTGTTTTTTGTTTTTTTTGAAAAGTATTTCTTTTTTGAAATATCTGAATCACCCTTATTTTGACCTTGCAGCCAAGTTGCTAGATACAAAACACTAGTAATCTTTAAAAATTCTGATGGTTGAAAAATGATCCATCTGAGGTCTATCCACCTATTTGCTCCTCCTAGCTGGACGCCAATTTTTGGTAAAAAAACAAATGTTAAAATTATTACATTCAATAAAAATAAAATTGGAGCTATTTTTTTTAAAAAAGATAAAGAAATTTTAAAGAAAATTATTCCCAAAATTATACCCGGAATCAGGCCACGAAGTATTTGATGAATTAAGAAATAATTTGGGGTCTCAAATTTTTCCAAAGAAACAGGGGCAGAAAGGTTGGCTAAAAAAGAACTCCCTAAAACAACTAAAACAACTACCAGAAAGAGTAAAAAATAATCTAACTTCTTATGTCTCATGTTGTTTTTTTTACTTCTTCGTTAAATTGCTCTCCCCTATCAAATTCATTCTTAAAAAGATTAAAACTGGCAGCCCCGGGAGAAAGCAAAACAATATCTTTTTCTTCGGCTTTTCTTGAAGCTTTATTTACTGCCATTTTCATTGAGTTAACAGGATAGATTTTGACCTGCGACTTTAAAGCCCTAAGTTCTTTTTTTATTTTCTTTGAAGCGGTACCCGGTAAAAGAATTAGACTGTCTACCTTTGTTTTAATTGTTTTAGCTAAACTTTTGTAATCCAAGTTTTTATTCTGTCCTCCTGCAATAAGAATTACTTTTGAATTGCGAAATCTTTGAGTTATCGTTCTGATTGCAGTTATTGTAGATTGAGGAGTTGTAGCAGTAGTGTCATTAAAATACCTTATCTCTTTAATTGTTCGTATAAGTTCCTGGCGCCAGGAAATACCCTTAAAATCTTCCAGAACTTTATGGATGTTTTTTGAAGGAACTTTTAATATTTTTGCTACTGAAAGGGCAGCTAAAATGTTTGAGAGGTTATCTTTACCTTTTAATTTTAGGTCTTTAATATCATATATAGAATTCTTTTCTTTATCAAAAAATATTTTATTGTTCTTTACAAAACAGGCAAAGCTATTTAATTTTATCTTTTTAGGAAGAATTCTGTTTGAATAGAAATACACTTGAGAAAGCGCTACAGAAGAAAATTTTCTTGTCTGAAGATTATCATGATTAAGTATTAAAATATCTGTTTTCTTTTGGTATTCAAAAATTATTTGTTTAGTTGCAACATAATCTTTAAAACTCTTGTATCTATTTAAATGATCTGGGAAAATCGTGGTAATAACAGATATTTTAGGGCTTTTTTTTAGGTCTTCAAGACTAAAACTGGAAAGTTCTAACACTACTTTGCTTTTTTTAGTTATCTTTGAAAGATATTCTAACGGAGAAATACCAATATTTCCTGCTAAAATTGTGTCTGGATATTTACTTTTTAAAAGCAGATATAAAAGGGTGGCTACAGTTGATTTTCCTTTAGTGCCGGTAATGCCAATAATGGGAGCCTTAGATAGTTTGAAAAATATACTAATATCAGTTTCTATTGGAATGCCGTATTGTGTAGCGAATTTAAGATAAGGAGAATTTTTTGGTACAGCAGGATTTTTAATAATTAAATCTGTATCAATAAAATCTTTGATCCTATGGTTTCCTAAAATATATTTTACATTAAACCCTTTAAGTTTTTGAATAGATTCCTGTAAATATTTTGCAGATTTGATATCGGTTACTATAACTTTTGCACCCTGTTTACAAAAAAAAATAGTTACTCCTACTCCCCCGCCATGTAAACCCAATCCCATTATTGTAACTTTTTTATCTTTGAATAATTTCATAAGCACTAAAAAGGATCTTTTACCTTTATCTTAACTTCCTTACCAAGACAAAGTTTACTTATTGTTTTTAAATTGTAAGGTTCATCGCTAAAAAAGAACTGGTGACCCTTGTTTGATTTAGACTGCAATTTAAGCATAGGGTTATTTTTTAAAAATAATCCTATATCCTTTGCTAAATTTTCTGCTGGATTGATAATCTTGATTTTCGGTCCTATCGTCTCTTGGATAACGCGCTTTAATAAAGGGTAATGAGTACAGGCTAAGATTAAGGTGTCTATACCCTTGTTTTTCAATGGTTTTAAATATACTTTAGCAATTTCTTTTGTCTCTTTTTGATTTACCCAACCTTCTTCTACTAATGGAACGAATAAAGGACAAGCTTTTGAATAAATTTTTAAAGTTGAGTCTAGGGCTAAAAGTTTCTTTTTATACACTCCGCTTTTAATTGTTCCTGATGTTCCAATTATTCCAATTCTTTTGTTCTTTGTTTTTTTAAGAGTTTCTTTAACAGCCGGAGTTATTATTTCAAAAATGGGAAAATTCTTAAAATCTTTTTTAAGAGACTCTGAAGCCCAAGCCGAAGAAGTATGACAAGCAATAATGACTAATTTTACTCCTCTATTAATGAGCCATTTGGTAATTTTTTTGGAGTATTTTTGAACAAACTTACTCCCTTTTGTTCCATAGGGTAGTCTGGCTGTATCACCAAAGTAAATAATCGAATATCTGGGTAAATATTTAAAAATTTCTTTGACAATTGTCAATCCTCCAACACCTGAATCGAAAATTCCTATCATATATTTAAGTATAACAAAAAGCCCAGCTAAAATAAATGCTGAGCTTTATTTGTCTCTTTATCCTAATAACCTTATTGTTACTCCTACAATAGCTAATACTATCCCGATTATCCAAAACCGCATAGTGACCTTGTAAGATGGCCATCCTTTAGCCTCAAAATGATGATGGATGGGAGCGCAAAGAAAAAGCTTTTTCTTTCTTATCTTCTTGGATAAAAGCTGTACGATTGAAGAACCAGATTCAATTACCAGAAGTCCTGCAATTATAGGTAAAACAATTACTGAGTCAGTTAAGAATGCTACTACAGCTAAAGTAGTAGTTAGTCCTAATATTCCTGTTTCTCCCATATAAAATCTGGCAGGTGGGATATTAAACCACAAAAAAGCAAGCAGTGTTCCAAAAATTACTGCACAGAATGAAGCTAAATCAACTTTTCCTTGAGACATTGCAATAATTGTAAAAGCTCCAAAAATTGAAGCAAATATTCCTCCTGCTAATCCATCTAAACCATCAATTATTCCTCCTGACCAGGTGGCGACCATAACCAAAATAAAAAGAGGAATATACCACATACCAATTGCAAAATCTCCAATTAGAGGAATGTGAATATTGTCCCAGTCTAGTTTAAAGTAAAACCACGAGGCCCCAACTATTCCAATTAGAACCACGATTAAAAGGCGTCTACTAAAGGTCATTCCACCTCCAACATATTTCCCTTTTCCAAAAACTTGTAAAATATCATCAGAGAATCCAACCACAGAAGCTACAACTAAAGTAAATAAAGGAAGCCAAGTTTGGCCTCTTGATAAAAAATTAAGTTCTTGAATCCAGGGATTACCAGAGATTTTAAAAAGAGCATAGAATAAAAAGATAACCAAAACAGTTGTAATCCAAATTAAAAGTCCTCCAAAACGAGGCGCTTTTAATTCTCTTTCTTTGTGAAGTTTATAAAAAACTGAAGCTGTTTCTCCAGTGATTGTTTTTGTTCGTGCTTCTTTTTTCCAAAGCTTATACTTGTATAAATAATGAGTTAATAACGGACACCAAATAACTGCCAGGATTGAGGCAGTGGTTGCTAAAACTAAAATTTTAATAACACTAAAAGTTAAAACCTGCATGCTCTATTATTAAGTTGTTTCCTTACCAACTAAAGGCTTTCTGGGTCCAATCGATTAATTTTTTCATTTCTTCAAATTTATTTTCTGTTCCTAAAATCACATATATTAAAAAGCCTCTTTTTCTTGGATTTTCTGAGACTACCAAGAAACACTCTTTGGCTTTTGGAGTCCAGCCAGTTTTACCCCCGATTATATCAGGAATTTCTCCTAAAAGCTTATTAGTGCTTGATAGTTTATGATGAAGAGTTCCATCTTCTCCATAAAGATAAAACTCTTGGAGAGAAAGAATTTCCCAGATTGAGCGTTCGTTTCCTAATAGATAATCAGTTAATTTTATTAAATCTTCAGCCGTAGAATAATTTATTGAATCTCCTGAATTTATTGGATCAAGACCGGTAGAATTCACAAAATGAGTATTATTAAGTCCTATATCTTCTGCTCTTAGATTCATTAATGTAACAAATGGTTTTACCCCTAAAATTTGACTTAAAGCATAAGCCGCATCATTACTAGACTCCATAAGTATGATATATATAAGGTTTTCTACTGAAAGGGTATCCCCTACTTTTAATTGGCCGTGTTCTCCTTCTTGTGAAACCGCTGCACTGCTTATTACTACTTTTCTAGAAGGGTTATAAATTTCTAAAGATACTAAAGCGGTCATAAGCTTGGCTAAACTGGCTATTGGTAATTGTTTATCTTCATCTTTTTTAAAAAGAATCTTTTTATTACCCGAAGAATCAATTTCAACACAAAGGACAGATTCTCCATTAACCTTTATATCCTCTACTTCCCAGTTTCTAATAGGTTTTAGAGCCGAACCTGCTACACTGGCGGTAAATGTATCTTGATTATAGGTTATTCTCCATAAAAGAAACTCTTCAAAACCTCCTCTTAAGATATTTATTCCTACAAGAAAAACTAAGATAAAAACAATAGAAGTTATTATGTAAATTTTGAACTTTTTATTTAAATTTTTGAAGTTTAATCTCATATGTTAAGAATCTATTATTTCTTGGTAGGTTTTTTTAGCACTTTTAAATGGAGTTCTTGTAATTGATCAGGCGCCACCTCGTCAGGAACATTCATCATTACATCGCGACTATCGCCTGTTTTAGGAAAAGCTATAACCTCACGAATATTAGGTTCTGCTGATAGAATCGCTAAAAATCTATCAATTCCAGGAGCAATTCCGCCGTGAGGTGGAACACCATATTCGAAGGCTTCTAATAAATGGCCAAATTTTTCACGAATTTCTGCTTTTTTATGTCCCATAACCTCAAAAACTGCTTCTAAAACCTCAGGTTTGTAAGATCTAAGGCTGCCCCCACCAATTTCATAACCGTTTAAGACAAAATCATATTGGTAAGCTAACACATTCTTACAATTATTTTTTATTTCCTTTATATCTTTGGCCTGGGGTCGGGTAAATGGATGATGAACAGCATCAAACCTTTTTTCTGCTTTCCTCCATTCAAACATTGGAAAATCAACTATAAAAGCAAAGGCTAGCTCATTAGGATCTTGTTTGTTCTTTCTTAGATCAGGTTTATCACTATTATATTTTTCCATTACTTGTTTGTATGAAATTCTTGGAAAAGGGGTTTTTGTAATTTTCTTTTCAGGAAACAATTTTTTAACAAGAACTGTATAAAGTCTTTCAATTAAATCTAAAATTTCTTCTTGGTCCGTAAAAGACATTTCTAGATCCAACTGGGTAAATTCAGGTTGACGGTCAGCTCGAGGATCTTCGTCTCTGAAACAACGGGCAATCTGGAAATACCTTTCAAAACCTGCAACCTGTAAAAGTTGTTTATATTGCTGGGGACTTTGAGGCAAGGCATAGAATTTTCCAGGATAGAGACGAGAAGGAACTAGAAAGTCTCTTGCTCCTTCTGGGGTTGATTTTGTTAATATTGGAGTTTCAATTTCAACAAAATCTTCCTTCTGAAGAAAATCTCTCATGAATTGGATAACTTTTTGTCGCCAAATTAAATTTTTCTTCATTCTATCTCTCCTTAAATCTAAATAACGGTATTTCAATCTTTTTTCTTCACTGATTTCATAACCATCAGTGTTAATAGAAATTGGTAGGGTTTTAGCTTTTGATAAAATGGTTAAACCTTGGACTAAAATTTCTATTTGTCCAGTAGCTATATTTGAATTTACCATTTGTTTAGGGCGTTTTACAACCCTTCCTTCTATTTCTATTACCCATTCTGGTCGAATTTCGTTCGCAAGATTATAAAGATTTTCATTTTTAGGGGTAAAAACCAATTGTAAAACTCCGCTTCTGTCTCGAAGGTCAATAAAAAGAATCTTGCCATGACTTCTTCTTGTGTTCACCCAACCGCAAACCTTAACCTTTGTATCAATATATTTTATTGTTTCTATATTTAAAATTCTTTTCATTTTCTTGTTTTTATTTTGATAAACCTTCTTTTTCCAACTTGTATAACTAATCCTTTTTCCATTTTGATTTTCTGTTTCCAATCTTTTATTTTTATTTTTTTTATCCTTACTCCTCCGCTTAGAATTACTCTTTTTGCTTCACTTTTTGATAACACTAAATTTGAATCAAATAAAAGATCCAAGATTGGATAGACCCTTTTTGATGTAGTAAAAACAGGAATTCTTGAGGGTAATTTTCTTTCTTTAAAAACTCTGTTAAATTCTTTTTCAGCAAGCTCTGCTGCTTCTTTACCGTGATGAAGTTTTACTACTTCTTTTGCCAATTTTGCCTTCATGTCTCTTGGAGACGATTTTCCTGTTTTTAAATCTTTTTCGATTACTTTTACTTTTTTAAGAGAGAGTTCTGTCCAGTGTTCAAAACAAGAAGAAAGAACTTGATCTGGTAAAGCCATTATTTTTGCATACATTTCTTTAGATTTTTCATCTAGGGCAATGTATTTTTTCTCGCTTTTTGACATTAAAATCTTTCCAGTTTTTGGATCTTGGAGCAATTCTTTTGCTATAACAAATTTTTCTTTACCTTTATAAATTTTTAAAAGGTCTCTCCCCACTAACATATTAAAAATTTGATCAGATCCCCCGAGTTCTATATCTACATTCAAAGCCACTGAGTCATATCCCTGAAGTAAGGGATAGATAAATTCATGAAAATAAATTTCTTTTTCTTTTTTGATTCTTTGCTGAAACATATCTCTTGCCATTATTTGTCCAACTGTTACTTTACTCATTAACTCAATTATTTTTTTTAGGTTCATTGTTTTTAACCACTTACTATTAAAAACAACTTTAGCTGGATTTTTTTTAGATTTAAAATCTAAAATTTTTGAGGCGAGTTTTTTATAATTTTTACAGTTTTTCAAAACTTCCTTTTTAGATAACTGAACTCTTTGAGAAGCTTTTCCAGTTGGATCTCCAATTTGAGCAGTAAAGTCTCCGATTAAAAAAACTACCTCATGTCCTAAATCTTGAAACTTTTTTAAAATAAGGAAATTTCTTCCATGATCAAGATGTAAATGAGAATCAGTAGGATCAATCCCAAAATAAATTCTTAATCTTTTACCTGATTTAAGGACTTTTTCAAGGGCATCCTTTGAGGGATAGATTTTTTTAATTGTTCTTTCTAAAAGTTCCTTTATTTTTTTAGAGTTAGTATCTATTTTCATATTCTATATTATTTTATTCTTATTTTGTCGGAAGTTCAATATAAAACGTTGAACCCTTACCTTTTCCTTTAGATTCTGCCCAAATTTTACCATTTTGCATTTCAATAAAACGTTTAGCTATATAAAGACCCAAACCTAATCCTTCAGTGTTAAGCAAGGAACCTGTTTGCCCCCGAGTAAAGCTATCAAAAAGAGAACCTGCTTCTTTTGGTATTATTCCTATACCAGTATCTGACACAATAACTCTAACCTTTGAGTCGTGTGTTTGGGTTTTTACTATAACTCCACCCTTTTGAGTATATTTTATAGCGTTATCTATTAAGTTTATAATTACCTCTTTTATTTTATTTTTATCTATTAGAACATCAGGCAGCTTTCTCTTTCTTTTTTTGAATTTCAAGTAAATCGCTTTCTTTTCCGCCTTAACGTTTAACTCTTTTACTAGATCTGAGATTATATTTTCTAAATCCACTTTTTCAAGTTCCACTTCCATCTTCCCTGCTTCAATTCTTGAAACATTTAAAAGATTGTTAACTAAATTTGTTAATCTGTCACTAGATATAAAAACTCTTTTCATTTTATCTTTAATTCTTCTATCCATTTTTCCGTAAGTCCCCTCTAAAATCATAGAAACATATGCTTTAATGGCTGTTAGAGGCGTTCTTAACTGGTGTGAAGCAATAGAGATAAAGTCAGATTTTGCTTTGTCTAGTTTCTCTAATTTGCCATAGGCTATTTTTAATTCCCGAGTTAATCTTTCCAATTCCATCCTTCTTTTAATCTCATTGATTACGCTTTTAATGAGTAAATAACCAAAAATACAAAAGATCAAGAATATGGTTGTCCTGAAAAGAACTTCATATAAAGACCTTGAAAGGAATGTTTCTATTAGAAGAACAAAGGCAATTGATCCAACCAAAAATTCAGTAAGAACTATTCTGATATCCATCAAGCGGTGTTTAAGTATGGCATAAGCGTAACAGCTCATATAGGCTAACACAAAAATATTAAAATAAGGGGGAAAGTTAATATTATACCAAAGAGGAAAATTACTGAATCCCGCTGGTGCAGCTATAGCTAAACCTAAGAATACATAACGTAATTGATCCCTTTTATAGCCAGTAGTTGTACGATATACTTTGAATAATTTGTAAATTCCGTAACCTAATAGAGTAATATAAGAAAACAAAACATAAAGATGATAAATGAAACCAGGTTCTGGCCAATAAGGAAAACCAAACACCTCTTTTACATCTTTAACAAACATTGACGAAAAACTAACACTTAAGAAAACCGCTGTCATTATATAACATAATATTAAAAGTAATTTCTTTTTTTCAGCTTCGTTAATCAATACGAGAATCCAATGAAGAAACAAAACTGGAATTAGAGTAGAACCAATACTTAACATACGAACCCAAAATAAAGCCTGATCATGATTATCTGCTAAGAGCCAACGCCAGTAAGATAAAGCCCAAATAGCAATGACTACATTCAATAGGGCAAATATTATATGAAGAACGCTTCTTTTCCGTTTTAAAAAAACAATAAGACCAATAATAATGGCTCCTAATCCGTTGAGTAAACCAGTCATAGAGAAAAATAGAATTAGATTTTCATTCATATTGTTCTATTATATCGTTTTTTTCTACAATAAAAAACCCTTGATAAAGTCTGAATTGTTTTTCAGTTCTATCAAGGGTTATTTTTTCTCGCAACAGCGAGTATATGAATCCCTAATGGTTCAGATATAATCTGTGGACATTCAAAACCTGCCTCTAATAGAATTTGGGAAAGTTCTTCTGGTTCTCGATAAATCATTGACCAACCGAGAATTCGTGTCAAAAATCGTTTTTCAGGATTAGTACGAATATTACACGTAATTAAAACTCCACGGGGCGAAAGAAGCCTATAAATTTCACTTATTACTCTTATAGCAGTCTCTTTGTCAAAATAATCAAGAATACCAACCATCTCCACTATATCGGGAGGATGATTATGGCTATTTTCAGTGAACTCTTCGAGCATTCCTCTTACTAAGATGATATTCGGTAATATTCCATTCTCTTCAGCAAGTTCTCTGCTGTGCCTTAATGCACTTCTACTTTGATCAACTAAAGTAGCTGTGTATTTTCTATTATGACCCGTCTCTTCTGAAAGAACTTCAATAATAGCTCTTGCCGAACCAGAGCCAAGACTCATAATATGTATCTCTTGGTTATTAAGAGATAATATTGCTTGTCTAAGTTCTTGTTTAACAAGCTTAAGCCGATTTCTAACAGCTTTGGCATTCATGAATTGAAGCAAGATGTGTGTGAGAACGCGTTCAAGCATTCCTTTTCCCGTTGTTGTTTTCCAGGAATAGGTGTAGATAATCTCTAGAGCCTTATAGGTTGCGGAAAATCTTTTTATTGTTCGACCTAGATTACTAAGCCGTATAAATAGAAAGTTACCAATTAAAGGAATTGATACTAGTGGCAACCATAAAAATATTATCATTCTTCTAACAACACCGACTTTTTCATACACAGGTGGCATTTGTGTCTCCTTTCTTTTCTAAACGTATTCAGTTGTCAAAGTAACTGATTTAGTCTATCAAATTCGGTTCAAAAGTCAAATGAGGAAATAAAAAAAACCGCGAAACTCCACGGTTTTTTTTTATGATATAATCTATACTTCGGGACCTTCTGTCGGCGGCGTAGGTGGTGTTTCTGAAGAAAGAGGTTCTGTCGGAGATTCTGTCGGAGGTTCTGTCGGAGGTTCTGTCGGAGGTTCTGTTGGTGCTTCCGATCCATTGGATTTCTTTCTTTTTATTACTAAATAAGCTATCAATGCCACTACTACAATCACTACCAGAATCCAAAAAATTGTATTAGCCATATTGACCTTTAGTAGTATATATTCTTCTACTTTTTAAGAAATTCGTAGAAAAAAGATATACCACAAGTTAAGTTTATTTTTCACCTATGTAAACTATTTATATTGTAATATGCTTTTAATTTGCGGGCAAGTGGATAACTTATATATGCTTCCTGCCCCCATTATTATTAGAATATCCCCTTTACTCAGGTTTTTCTTTAAATAGGTTACAATTCTATTATTTTGAAGGTAAATTACCCTTGATTTGTTAACTGTTTTTACTAATTTTTCCGAGTTTATCTTGTTTTTAATTTTTCCTGTTTCCCGGCCAACCACATCATAAATATCAGTAATAATTAATTTATCTATAATTGTAGCTGCTTTTTGGAACACTTTAACAAAATTATTAAATAAATAAAATGTTCTTTGATATTGATGAGGCTGAAAAACTACCCATATTTTAGATTTGGGAAATTTTTCTCGAGCAGCTTGTAATGTTGCTTGTATTTCTGTTGGATGATGGGCATAGTCAGAAATTATCGTTATTTTGTTTTTAATTATTTCAAAACGACGCCAAGCACCTTGGTACTCAGAAAGGGCTTTAAAAGTAGTTGTATCTGGAATTTTTAATATTCTTGCGACCTCTAAAGAAGCCTGAGCATTATAAATATTATGTTGTCCTGGAACTCTTAAAATTCCCTTTAATTTTTTAGCTTCTTTTTGTTTTAGGGAATATTTTTTCCAACTCTTTGAAGTTGAGGTTCGAAAGATCTTCCGAATATTTAAATCATCTCCATTAGCTACCAATATACCATTTTTAGGTAAGTGATTAATAAATTCTTTATAAGTTTTTAGAATATGATTCAAATCCTTATAAAAATCTAAATGCTCTTTTTCAATATTGGTTAAAACAATAATTTTAGGCCAGTAATTTAAAAGGGCAGCCTTCCATTCATCAGCCTCAATTACTAAAAATTTACTCTTCCCTACTCTACAATTAGTATTTTTAAATTCTTTTAATTTTGTACCCAAAATTACTGTTGGATCCAACTCTGCCTTAATTAAAGTTAAAGCAATCATTGCTGAGGTTGTGCTTTTTCCGTGTGTTCCACAAACAGCTATTGTATAGTATTTTTTTGTTAATTCCCCCAAAGCCTGAGGATAACTCAAACTTTTGTTTTTTTTAAGTTCTGGGTTATTTGGTTTTACTGCTGGACTATAAATAACTAAATCAATATCTTTTGGTACATTTTTTGCTTTGTGTTGTCCAATAAAAATTTTAACTCCTTTTTTCTTAAGGGTGTCAGTTACTTCTGAAGAAACTAAATCAGAACCAGAAACTTTGTTTCCTGTCTCTAAATAATACTGAGCTAAAGATGATACTCCAATTCCACCAATACCAATAAAATGAATTTTCATATTCGTATATATTTATTCAAGAGATACTGATTCTAATATTACATATTCTGCTCCTCCTCTTTTCAGTTGGCTCTCCATTACCTCAATTGACTGAACTTCAAAACTTAAAGAAATGTCTTCTGAAACATCTAATCTTTCTTCGGGTTCAATTCTCTGCCATTCCCATTGGCGAATTCTTCCTAAAGTAATATGAGGAGAAAATGCTCGTTTCTCAGTATTTCTTAAAATTCCGAAGTCGAAAAAGGATTTTTCTAAGTCATTTTTCAAACCCGTTAAACTTTCTGATTTTTCTCCTTCTATCCAAACCATTCGAGGCGGCATTTTTTTCGGAGGCCCATAACAAGTTTTATTTAATGTTAAAGAAAAAGACTGATGTTTTTCAGCCTTTTCTTTTGTGATTTTACAAACGTCAATTAGTTCCTCATTTGTAAGATAACCTAAAAAAATTAAGGTAATGTGTAAATTTTCTTTTTTTACCCACCTAATTGGTAGTTCTGACCATTTTCTTTGATAATCTAAAAACTTCTTTTTTATGTCCTCTGGAAGATTAATTGCAATGAAAATACGATGCCGCATAGATTTAATATTAGCAAAAATTGTGTTAAAATTCAATTGAAGTTTTATGAAGGAGGCTTACCTTTATAAGGAATTAAGTAATAAGAAAGTTCAGTGTTTAAATTGCGCCCATTTTTGCATTATTGGACAAGGAAAAAGAGGAATTTGCCAAGTTAGAGAAAATATAAAAGGAAAACTATACTCATTAGTTTATGGTAAAACTTGCGCTTTAAATATTGATCCAATTGAAAAAAAACCATTTTTTCATTTCTTACCAGGAAGTCAATCTTTATCAATCTCTACTGTAGGGTGTAACTTTTCTTGCCTTAGTTGTCAGAATTGGACTATTTCTCAGGGTCCTAGAATTTTTAAGAGAACAGAAGGGGAAGAAATTTCTCCTAAAGAAATCGTTAAAACAGCCCTAGAAAACAAACTGCCTTCCATTTCATATACCTATACTGAACCTGCTGTCTTTTCAGAATATGCTTTAGATATAATGAAATTAGCTAAAAAGAAGGGATTGAAAAATAATTGGATAACCAATGGTTTTTGGTCAAAAGAATTATTTGACTTAATTTTTCCTTATTTAGACGCAGTAAATGTTGATTTAAAAAGTATTGACGATAAATTTTATCAAAAATATTGCAAAGGTAAATTACAACCAGTTTTAGACACTTTAAAAAGATTAAAAAAGAAAGGGATTTGGGTAGAAGTAACCACCTTGGTTATTCCTACTTTAAATGATTCTAAAAAAACATTTGAAAATATCGCCAGGTTTATAAAGAAAGAATTAGGGACTGAAACACCCTGGCATATTAGTCAATTTTGTGGAACGATTTCTTGGAAACTTCAACAGATACCCGATACCCCAGTTGAAACATTAGTAAAAGCTCACAAAATTGGTAAAGAAATCGGCCTAAAATATGTTTATACTGGAAATATTCCAGGTTTAAGTACTGAAGATACATTTTGTCCAAAATGCAATAGTTTAATGATTAATCGAACAGGCTATTTTATTAAACGTTATGATAAGAATGGAAGGTGTTCAAAATGCAAAGAAAATTTAAATATTATTACATAAAATGAGTATTAAATTTGCTTCAATTTGTCCTCATCCCCCAATAATTATTCCAACAATTGGTTCTCCTTCTGATTTAAAGAAGGTTTCAAAAACAATTAGGGCTATGGAAAAATTAGCTAAGATCTTTGCCAAGGCAAAACCTGAAACAGTAATAATTATTTCTCCTCACGGACCAGTCAATTATTATAAAATGACAATAACTATGTCCCCTACTCTGTTTGGAAATTTCCAAAGCTTTGGTGATTATCAAACAGAATTAAATTTTGAAAATGATTTAGAAATTGTAAATATTCTTCAAGAGAAATGCAAAGAACAAAAAATTCCAGTTAGAATAACAGATGCTCCCCAGCTTGACCACGGTTGTTTAGTTCCTCTGTATTATTTAACTAAAAATTATATCTTACCAAGAAAAAAAACCTTAAAAATAGTACCCATAGCTTATTCATATTTAGATCCAAAAACCCATTTTGAATTTGGTAAAAAGATTTCTCACGTTTGTAATACCGCAAACAGAATAAAGAATAAAAGAATAGCAATAGTTGCCTCAGGTGATTTATCTCATCGTTTGAGTTTTGGTGCTCCAGCAGGTTTCTCTATGAGAGGTGAAGAATTTGATGAAAAGTTCATTAAACTTTTAAGAAAGAATGATACTGAAAGAATTTTAAATATGGATCCTGATTTAATCAAAGACGCTGGAGAATGTGGGTATTTATCAACAGCAACCTTACTCGGTGCGTTATCAGAAACTAGAAGATCTAAATTCAAAGCATTATCTTATCAAGGTCCATTTGGTGTCGGATATCTCGTTGGTTATTTTTCTATTTAAAGTTGACAAATTTTCTTTAAAACAGTATATTATTGTTAATTGTTCTTTAAAAAGTAAATAAAAAAAAGAACTAATTGTTGCCTAACACCAGAAAGGAGGAAAGTTATGGAGCCTGTTAAGATTAGGGACTATTTCAGCGGTCCCGGGTGCGTGTTCATGGGAATAGGTCTTCTCTTTTTTATTATAGGAATATTTCTTACCATCTCGATTATAGGTGCAATACTGGGAATACCAATAATGATCGGGAGCTTCGTCATTATTGCAATCGGATTTGGATTAACCAAAGGGAAACAACGTAACACAATGGTTAAAATGGCTCGGGAGCGAAAAAAATGGAATCGTGAAAGAGAAAAAGTAATCCAAGAAGTTGATTCTGAAAAAACACCCAAAACAAGACAAACGAATTGGTCATTATTAATAGTGTGTCTTGTGATCGGAATCGGCGTTATATTACAAGCTATTGTATTACTCTCTGTTAAAAACAATATTAGTAAAAGAGCAGAACCTTCAAGAAAGATTTTTCCAGATTCGACTAAGCAGACTCAAGTTGATATTTTTACGGACGCAAAAAATCTTCTCACACAAAACAAACCTGCCCTAGCCATTGAAAGATTAGAAGTTATAATTAGTACTGGATTACACAGTACAAATGACCAAGAAATTAAGAAACTCCTTCTCGAGTGTTTAAATCAATTGGTTGAAAGCGATCTGATTAATTTTCGTAAAGGAATGGAGTTACTTCTCAGAAAGTATCCAGAGATAATCCAAAGTAAAGATCTAATGGCAAAATATTTGTATGGGGTGTATTTATGGCGCTTCGATTCTAAGAATCAGGCCTTTGTAGTTCTTCGGGGTATAACAACAGAAATCACACTCCCCTGTCTGAATTTCATCTCAGAGCCGATTCCTTTAGGAAAATATCCAATTACTCGCCGTTTCAAACATGATAAATCTTCCTATAGGAGAGATTTTACGTTCACAATTACATCAATTGAAGTACCCTCTCCGGATGCGATAGTAGTTAATATCACTGTTCGGAATCACACCCGATATAAACAAAATTTTACGTTTCCCAGGAGTCAGAAAGAAAAAGAACAACAATTGGAAGAAGCCGATGGTTCCCTAAGTAGAAGTATTGCAGAAAAACGTCTAGCGAAGGAAGATAATTTTTACCTTCTTAACGATTTTGGCAATAAAATTTTTGCAAACCATCCAGAGTTTTACTTTCACAGTACCCCCAACCGACAACCCTCGAAATTACTTTATCCTAATGTGGTAATTATGGATCCGGGTCAGGAAATTACTGAAAGTTTAACATTTCCTATGACAACACTTGACAACACTTCGATTACATTCATTTCTCCTGGAAGACATGGTAGTCGTCCAGAGATAAAATTTGAAGATATTGTCCTACGAAAAGTACGATTTAGTAAGTTTCCTTCTAACTAATATTAAAAACACTTTTTGAAAGTCAAAAAGTTAAAAATATTAGAGAGGCTGTTATCGATTTAACTCACACAGTCTCTTTTTTTATATTTTTTATACTAAATAAGTTGTTTTAAAGCTTTTTTTAAATTACAATGAGGATAGAAAATCTTAGGTTTTGATTAAAACACGAGAAACTTTAAGAACGGTTTTTACAGAATAAAGATATCTTGAGAAAAGCAAACCTTTACATTTCTCTCGCTTATAATTATGAAAATAGCAATTATCTCTGACACCCACGACAATTTAGCTAATTTTAAAAAAGCAATTTCCTTTATTAAAGAAGAGAAAATTGAGATTATTATTCATTGTGGTGATATTTGTGCTCCTGGAACCCTGAAAGAAGCTTTTAAAGATTTTCCTGGAAAAGTGCATATTGTTTTTGGCAATGTCGATGGTGACCGTTTTACAATAACTAAAATTGCTTTTGGAGAGCTGTCCCAAATTAAAATTTGGGGTGATTTAGGAGAAATTGAAATTGATGATAAAAAGGTTGCTTTTTGCCATTTTCCAGAGTTTGCTAAAGAATTAGCTAGTAGTCAAAAATATGATTTAGTATTTTACGGTCATACTCACAAACCCTGGGAAGAAAAAATTAACAAAACTAAATTGGTAAATCCCGGAAACCTAGCCGGCTTATTTTATAAAGCAACATTTGCTATCTACAATACAAAAACCGATAAATTAGAACTAAAAATCTTAGAAAAATTATGAATCCTGCAGTCTTGTTGGCTAAAGAAGCAGTGGAAAATTATATTAAAGAAGAAAAAATTATTGAAGTCCCAAAAGATTTGTCTGAAAACTTTAACATTCAAAAGGCTGGAGTTTTTGTTACTATTGAAAAAGATGACAATTTACGGGGGTGTATCGGAACCTATTCACCAAGTAAAGAAAATATTGCCAAAGAAATCATTCATAATGCCATTACTGCTGCAACCGCAGACTATCGGTTCGATCCCATTCAAAAAGAAGAATTAAAATCACTTTCTTACACCGTATATCTTTTAAATAAACCAGAATTAATTAAGGATATTAAAGAACTTGATCCTAAAAAATATGGTATTATTGTAAAAACAGATTCTAAAACTGGGCTTTTACTTCCCGAACTTGAAGGAATAGAAACAATAGAACAACAAATTTCTATTGCTTGTCAAAAAGGAGAAATCAATCCACTAAAAGAACAAATCATAATTTATAAGTTCACGGTAGAAAAATATCAATAAATTAACAATGGTTAACAAACAACTTGCTAAAATATTTTATAAAATAGAAGAACTGTTAACAATAAAAGGAGTGGCTTTTAAACCAAAGGCTTATCGTAAAGCAGCTGTATCTTTGGAAAATTTAGATGAAGATATTAAATTAATCCACGAAAAAAAAGGTATTAAGGGACTTAAAGATATTCCAGATATAGGAAAAAGCATTGCCGAAAAAATTGAAGAGTATTTAAAGAAGGGTAAAATAAAATACTATGAAGAATTGGAAGAAGAAACAGCTATTCGTCAAATTGTTACCTATTATTTTGAAACCAAGGGACTCAGTTTAGATGAACTTAAAAAAAACGCCAGGAAAAGAAAAATTGTTTATTCTCGTTACACTAAACCAGCTAAACAACTCTTAGAATTAGCAGGTTCAATACAAAAGGCCAAACAGGCAATTGATAAGGTAGCCAAATGGGCAAAATCAAGAGATCTAGATTATGTTATAGAAACAGTTTTCAAAAAATGGTTAGAATTAGATAGATTAAAACCAAAAGAAGTAGTTAAGAAACCCTTTTTTCAAAACAATCCAATGATTTGGTCAGAAACCAAGAAAAAATGGTATGTAATTGATAAATACGGGGAATGGTTGGAATTTGCTGGAAAAGAAAAAGATATGGAATGGCGAACTGTTAAATAATCTTACAACCCAGAAAAATGTTAACTTATAATGAACTCAAAAAAGGAGTAAAAATCATTTTTCAAGGAGGGCCTTATGAAATAACCGAGGCTGATTTTTTATTTAAAGGAAGAGGTCATTCAGTTTTACAGGTAAAAATAAAGAATTTGATTACAGGAAATATTCTTTCTAAAACTTTTCGTCCTTCAGATAGTTTCAACAAACCTAAACTCTTAAAAATCAAAGCAGAATTTTTGTATTCTCATCGCGATCAGTACTTTTTTTGTGAAGAAAATAATCCCAGTAACCGTTTTGGTCTAACCGTTTCTCAACTTGGCAACCAGGACAGATTTTTTAAACCTAAACAAAAAATTGAAGGTTTAATTTTTAAAGAAAAAATAATTAATATTTCTTTACCAATAAAAATCCAATTAAAAGTTACTGAAGCCCCTCCTGGAATTCGGGCAGGAAGAGCTGAGGCTGGAACAAAAACAGTTACTTTAGAAACTGGGGCTAAAATAAATGTTCCTATTTTTATCAAAGAAGGAAATATTATTGAAATAAATACCCAAAGTGGTGAATATGTTCGAAGAATAGGAAAAGACTAAAAAAACAAGTAATTTATTCAAAAAACCAGTAAAATAACTGGTTTTTTTTATTGGTTAAAAATTCGTTTATTAAAGTCTTGATCTTTGAGAAATTTCAGATATTACTATTGCTTTAGGTCTACCGTATTTCAGTTTTGATAATTTTTTAATTGATTCGACAATTTTTGGATTTCCTTTTTGAGGATAAAATATCTCTAATTTAAAAGGAGAAGATATTTTATTATTAACCATCATTTTAATTACTAAAGTAAAATTATCCAAATTTACCAAATCAAATCTTGAAAATTCAGGCTCAAATTGTTTTTCCAAAAATTCAGCATCATCAGCACCGATTCTAAAAGCGCCAATTGTTCCCACATTACCCAAAACAGCATTTCTAATTTCAGGAGTAAGTTGGGGTATATATTGATGGGCTAAAATCAAATTAAGACGGTATTTCCTTGCTTCAGAAAGAATAGTGGCAATACTGTCAGTAGTAAAGTTCTGAAACTCATCAATGTACAAATAGAAGTCTTTTCTTTCTTCTTCGGATATTCTTGCCCGTTTCATTGCTGCCATTTGTATTTTTGATACCAAAATAAGGCCTAGTAAAGAACTGTTTACTTCACCGGTTAAACCTTTTGAAAGGTTGGCTAAAAAAATTTTACCTTCATTCATTATTTGTCCTAAATCAAAACCACAATGACTTTGACCGACAATATTCCTCACCATTTCATTTTCAATAAAACGACCAACTTTTGAGACTACATAACCTAGCATATCGGATTTAGTAGTACCTGTTGTTTTTTTCCACTCTTTTTGCCAAAAGTTTCTAACCATAGGGTCGGTAACTTTTCTTAATCTGCCTTCCATAAATTCGTCATCAGTAAACATTCTAGGAATTTCAACCAAAGTACCTGGATTGTTCTTATCAGCCATTATGGCCAACATTGCATTTCTCATATAATGCTCAAACATTGGACCTATAATTTCTGGAGGAAAAAGCTTGTGAAAAATAGCGATCATTTCTTGAACAGCAAAATCCTTTTGTTCGGGACTGTCAAATTCAAGCATGTTTAATCCAATCGGTCTGGCTAAATCAAAAGGTTCAAACAATACCACATCTTCTGCTCTTTCTTTGGGAATATTAGCTAAAGTAGCTTCAATTAATTCACCGTGAGGATCTATCACTGCCACCCCTTTTCCGTCTTGAATATCTTGACGAATCATCTCTCTTAATAAACTACTTTTTCCTGTTCCAGTTTGTCCAACAACATAAAAATGTCTTCTTCTATCGTCCTCTGACGCAAAATAGATATTCTTTTCTTCACCTCGGAATCCAACCTTTCCAATTAAATTTACACCTTTTTCTGATAATTCTGTTGGTGGGGCCGCTACTCCGCTTTTTGCTGCTTTAATATATGGGGTTTCAATAAAACGAGTTGGAAAATGATAAATACTGGTTAGTTCTTCAATATTTAAAATGTTTTTTTGGCTTGAATTAAAATTTCTAAAACTGAAATCGTAAATGAGTTTTTTTAAACCCTTTTTTGTCTTTCTCACCGACTCAAAACTATTTATTGCAGAAAGAGAAAATTGACCAAAAGCTCCTTCAAGATGATCTAAAATTTCTTCAGCTCTTTCTTGGGTTTGAGCTGAAGTCATTAGTCTAATATTAGTTTCACAAGCTTGCTTTTGAATCTTTGACTGAACAGCTTCAATGGTTCTATCATCAACTCTTAGTTCGTAGTCCTTAGATTCTTTTTCTTGTTCTTTTTCTTTTTTAGAACTAGCCAACTCACTAGTTATATCTCCTAATGCACCAAGAATTGGCGACCGAGTAACCTCAGAAACTGCCGTCCTAATTGATTTACCCTCTTTCAGTTTAGACAAAACTTTAATTCCGATTTTCTTCCATTTTCGCTGTGGAATTGCTCGAATAACTACCTGTATTGCTGCTCCCTCATTAGGAGTGATCTTGCTTAAAGTATTAGTAATAGTAGCTAAAGGATCCTTTTCTAAATTCAAGTAAGTATTAATTGGAAAAAGAGGACTTTCTCTTAATTTTAAATAAGAACCAGCTGTAGCCCCAGCCGGTTCAAAAATAGTGTAATCTTGAGGTACTTTTTCTACCAAAGCTCTAGGATAAATTCCTTGAACATATTTTTCAAAAGCGGTTTCTAAATATCTAGGAACGGCAACATAAAAAGAAATATCTGTTCCCCCAAGCTGAGAAGCAATTTCAAAAGTCACTCGGGGAGGATTTTTAAACAACTTTTTTAAAAAACCAGGTTTTTTCAAATAAAGAAAATTAGTAAAAATCTGTTCCATCTGACCAATCACAGTTTTTTCCTCTTTTTGCATCAGTTCTTCTTTCTTTAACTCATACTTTGGCATCATTACTAAAAAAAGCGTCAGATCTAAACTCCCTAATACTTCTCTTTTCTCTTTTTCTTTAAGATAAAATAAAACTACAACTAAAAATACTATGAACCAAAAAAATAAAATTATCCAGTATAAAATTTCCATAATGTTGTTTTGTTGAAGTTGTGTATATTATAGCTTATTCTCCTGTTTCTCTCTCGATTATCTCTTTCTCTAATAATTCTATGACTTTATTTCGTAAACCTCCTTGTCTGGTGAACTCTCTCACACTTAAAGCTGAAGCTTCCCTATGTATTCTATCTATTAGTGATTTTGAGTCTTCTCCTGTTCTTTCTTGAAGATCTTTAGCAGTAATTCTTAACTGCTCAATTTTTTGTATTATATCAACAGCTTTATGTGTTTCCAGAGAACCAACAATTTCTCCTTTTTTACTTATAGCCTCATAAAGCTGATCAAAATCTGATACCTTTTCAAAAGTAATCTCTTTCCCTGACTCTTGTTCTAACTCAAGTGATGGTCTCAGCGACTCCCCCCTTCCCTCCATTATACCCCATGAAAGCTGTGAAAGCCCTTTAGCAATATATCTTTCCGTTTTTTTTAATTTTTCCACTCTAGCTTCTTTCGCAGATCTCAACACACCCAATTCTTGGGTTACCTCGGCGAGTAACTCTGAAGAAACCCCTTGTTCTCTTAGTTCTTGGATACAAACTTGTTGTTCTTCTAATGGATACTCCACATATCTTTTCATTATCTTTCTTATTGTTAATTCCTTTTTCATTAATTCCATAACTTGCAATCTTATACCTTCTGCATTAATAATGCCTCCGAAACCGCTCATTGCCATTGGCGCCCCCTTTTCGATTAATTCTACTATATCTTGTCCACGATCCTGGAGGTCTAATAAAGCATTTCTGACGCTCTCAATCTTCTTGTTTAATTCTCCCGGTGAATATGGTTTTTTTCGAGATCCTTGTATCTCTCCTCTTTGTTGTATAGCATCAAAAAGCTCGGAAAGATTTCTTGCTTCCTCAATACTAGATTCTTGTTTTTCTCTTTTTTCCGCGGGGCCTTCTTCTGAAATAGCGGGTTCCCCTTCTGATCTTCTTGACATAATTTTGATCAATAATTTAAATTAATCTTTTTAAATTATTTCATAAATTTTTTGTAAAGTCGGTTTCTGGCTAAAATGTCATGAAAAATGTCTAAAACATAAGGATCATGCATGTCTTTAGCCACTCTTACAGCAAAAAGTGCTCCCTTTTTCTCAGCAAGATCTAAAAGTCTCTGTATTTTCCCTTTTTCAGATAGAGATTCAATTTGCTGTGCTTTCTTTCGTGCATCTTCTTCTAATTCTGGATCTAATTCCATCATTGATATTTCTTCTTCTAACTTTTCCCTGATAATTTTTTCTTCTTCATTTAAAAGCTCTCTTTTTTCTAATTCCTCTTTTTTCTCCTCGTATAATTCTTCTACCACTTTTTCGCTTATTCTCTCTTTTTCTGGAACAGGTTCTCTAGACTCTTCTGATTCTCTTTTAAAGGTTTTTGCCATGTTTTAAATTAAGTTTAATCATATTTATGATAATATATTTCAACTTAGATGTAAATAAAAAAACAGGTTTTCATGCTGTTTTTTTTCTTCGATATTCTGTCTTGCGAACCCTTATTTCTGACATTCCGAAGTGGTGAGCAATTTCATGCCAAACAGTATTATTAACAATCTCTTTAATTTCTTTTTCAGAACGAGCAAATTGTTCAATCGATTTTTTAAAAATAGTTATTTTATCTGGTAAAACCTGACCAT
>SDBT01001055.1_pt1 | contig 47073 bp, 42 predicted proteins | sample 2277101 | NCBI WGS metagenome assembly SDBT01 (sample SAMN10404973, study PRJNA504765) | marine sediment metagenome | isolation source: marine sediment core GS10_PC15, 103 cmbsf | place: Arctic Ocean: Southern Knipovich Ridge | collected 2010 | reverse complement strand
CAATACGCCCCTACGAAAAACCCCCAATACCGCTCTTCGAAGTCATTATGCATCAGAAAATAGCAAATTCAGATCCCCGTCTCAAACGATAGGTTCTATTATCAGGGGTTTTAAGGCTTCCTCGACTCGAAAAATCAATATTATGCGCAAAACGCCGGGGATGCGGGTCTGGCAGCGCAATTATTACAAACATGTTATACGAAACGATGATGATTTATATAGAACCAGAAAGTATATCCGGGAGAATCCTTTAAAATGGGACCAGGACGAGGAAAACCCGGATAATTTTCCAGGGGCAAAGGGGGCAACAATAACTATGGGGGGTGAACGTTGTACCAGGATATCGAGGAACAGGTCGATGTCATAGCCATCTTCGAGACTGGTCGGATGCGGCCGATCAAGTTTCGGTGGAGCGGGCGGGCTATCAAAATAAAAAAGATCACCGGCAGCTGGAAATCGGATGTCGGGGCGCACAAGATCCGCTATTTTGCGGTGCTCGATTCCGCCTCTAACTTTTTCCAACTCGCCTACGACGAGAGAAACACCGTCTGGGTTTTAAACAAGATATGGGTGGAATGAAAGACAACTCGGTCTGGCAGGGGCACAAGGCGATCATGCATGTCGACATGGACGCCTTCTTCGCGGCCGTAGAGCAGGAAATCAACCCCGACCTGAGGGGGAGGCCTGTGATCGTAGGCGGCCCGCCCGATTCGAGAGGGGTGGTTTCCACCTGCTCCTATGAGGCCAGAAACTACGGAGTGCATTCCGCAATGCCGATGAAGCAGGCGTACAAGCTATGCCCGCAGGCGGTTTTCATAGACACATCGGGAGGGAAATATTCGTATATGTCGGTAAGAATATTGAATATTCTGAAGAACTATTCGCCAAATGTGGAGCCGGTTTCCATAGATGAGGCATTCGTTGATATCAGCGGTGTGCACAAACGATGTGGCGGGCCTGAAAAGCTGGCGGCAAGTGTGAAACGAGATATAAAAAATGAATGTGGCCTGACTGCATCAATAGGGATTGGGCCGAACCGGTTCGTGGCTAAGATGGCATCATCGGCGAACAAGCCGGATGGTCTGGTAATAATTCCACCAGATGAGGTAAAACAATTTTTATGGGTCCAACCGGTAAGACATCTCTGGGGGGTTGGCCCGAAATCAGAGGATGCTTTTAAGACGATAGGAATAGAAACCATAGGAGATCTGGCTGAGGCCTCCGATCTCAAACTGAAAAAGATGTTTGGAATAGCAGGACCGGCATTGAAGAAGATGGCAACCGGTGAAGGGGATGACGATGTCCGTCTCAGCGATATTGAACATAAAGCAAAATCGATGGGACATGAGCATACGTTTCACCGCGACACGAACAATCCCGATGACGTAATAGGATTGCTATTGTACCTCTCGGATCGCGTATCGCGTCGCTTGAGGCAATCTGGATGCGAGGGGAAAACGGTTACGTTAAAGATCAGAAAATCAAGTTTCAAATTGATTACCAGGGCTGCTTCTTTAAGAGAATATTTCGATACGGAAAAGACTATATTTCAGACTGCTAAAAAGCTTTTGCTGGAAAATAGAATTCTCGATGAACCGATCAGGCTCGTAGGTGTGAGTGTCTCTAACTTCAGGAGTAAGAGAGACCTATATTTAGATGAATTACTATTAGGGAATGATCCTCGTAAAAAAAGCATGGAAATAGATAAACTTCTGGATTGCCTTCGTGACCGACATGGCGAGGAATCTATATTTTTCGCCGGTTCGCGGGTCTTTTAAAACGAAAATCCTTGACATAAATATGCCGCTTTTCTTTATTGCTCGCGGTTGAAACAAGATAAGATTAAGGCGGGTGTTGAATGGGCAGCGAAGATGTGATGGAAAAGGTGAGACCTTTATTGGATCGTTGGCAATTTTCAGGCAGGGCAAAAAGCCTCGAAAGCTCCATTATCAGGGAGATTCTCAAGGATTCATCTCGGCCCGGAGTTATTAATTTCGCCGGGGGACTTCCCGCCCCTGAGCTTTTCCCCATTGATGAGATTAAATCTGTATGCGAGCGAGTCCTGACCAAATACGGCCCGAATTCGCTTCAATATTCCCTGACTACCGGGGTTCCTCTTCTTAGAGAATACCTTGCCCGGAGAGTCTCTGTCGATGGTATAGAATATTCCGCCGATTCAATCCAGATAACATGCGGTGCCCAGCAGGGTCTCGATATAATCGGTCGGGTTTTTCTGGAGCCGGGCTCCGTGGTTTTGACGGAGGAGCCAACCTATGTAGGAGCCATTCAGGCCTTTTCTTTCTACGATGCCAGATTTATCTCAGTCGCCACAGACGAAGATGGAATGCTACCCGATGATCTGGAGAGTAAAATCAATAAGCATAAACCTACCATGGTATACCTGGTTCCCAATTTTCAGAATCCCTCCGGCATAACCATGTCAAAATCCCGTCGGAAGGCGGTTGTCGAGCTGGCAATCAAATATGACGTTCCGATCATCGACGACAACCCTTACCGCGAGCTACGTTATCAGGGTGAGCATGTACCATCGCTCAAGGCTATGGACAAAGAACATGTCATTCAGTTGGGGACGTTCTCGAAGATAATCTCGCCCGGCCTCAGGATAGGATGGATTGTGGCCGAGCCTCAAATTATTGCCTTATGCGAGAAGATGAAACAGGCCTGCGATCTTCATACCAATACATTCTCCCAGTATGTGGTTCATGAATTCGCCGAAAGCGGCGGCCTTGAAAGGCATATAAACAAGCTGATCGATTCCTACGGGATTCGTCGAAATGTCATGATCGATGCTTTGAGGAATTATTTCGATGACGGGACGACGTGGACTGAACCGGAGGGCGGTTTATTCCTCTGGGTCAGGTGCCCTGCAGGTATATCGGCATCCGGATTACTACCGAAGGCCCTGGAGGCCGGAGTTGCCTATGTTCCGGGCAAATATTTCTACAGCGAAAAACCCGATGATACCACGTTGCGGCTCAATTTTTGCAATGCCACCGAGGAGAAAATTGTGGAGGGGGTAAAAAGACTGGCTGGAGTTATCAAGACGGCCATGTAACCGCTGCGCATATCCATGAAAATACCCTTTATAAAAATTCAGAATGCCGGGAACGATTACGTCTATGTTGAAAATAAATATATTTCACGCCTGAAAACGAATATCCCATCACTCGCCCGACACATATCTGACAGGAATCGAGGTGTCGGATCGGACGGCCTGATTATTGTCGATAAGCGCAATACAAATCTGGCATTCATTCGCATTCATAATAGCGACGGTTCGGAGGCGGAGCTTTGTGTCAATGGACTCCGTGGAGTTGCCTTATTCCTCAAGACGGCTTTAAAGAGTCGGGCGCGTAAATTTACAGTTTCCACTCGCTGGAACGATTATGGTGTGGAAGTAGTTGATTTGTCAGGAGAGACCGCGGTTATTCAGGTATCTTTAGACGGGCCGTTATTTGACGCGGGGGCGATCGGATTTTCAAAGGATGAGAGTATCTGTATGGGCGTCTCCATATCAGTGGGGGAATACCAGAGAGATCTTTATTGTGTCGCCATGCCTAATCCTTTTGCAGTAATATTTGTTGACAATTTCAATTTTGACTGGCAGAAAGAGGGTTCGGGCATTGAAAATAGCCCATTGTTCAAGAATAGGATCAATGTCATGTTTACGAGGATCGATTCACGAAGCCGACTTACGGTTATGCCCTGGGAACGGAGCTCGGGCGCGACCCTGGCTTGCGGGTCGGGGGCTGCAGCAGCGGTAGCAGTTTCCGGTTTACTCGGCTATACCGGTGGAAAAGTCTCCGTTATTATGCCCGGGGGGACACTTAAGACATCCTGGAATATCGAGAATAACGAAATCTGCCAGGAGGGGCCAAGCAGGATCGCTTTTACGGGATCGTATAGAGTTTGAAGAGATATAAAAATCATATAGCTGAGAAAATCTCCAGGCTGACCGGGGTTGGGAAGCACGACGTCGAATCCTATATCGAGATGCCGCCGTCAGAGGAGATGGGGGATCTGGCGTTTCCGTGCTTTTCGCTTGCGAAAACTCTGAGGAAATCGCCTGCGACTATTGCCGGAGATCTCCAATCCAGGCTTACCGGAGATGAGTTGATTGAGCGAATCGAAGCCAGCGGACCATACCTCAATTTCTTCTTTGATAAAAACGCTCTCATAGCAGATGTTATTCCTGAGATTTCGCGGGCGGATGAAGACTACGGCAAGAGCGACATCGGTTCGGAGAAAACGATTGTCATCGAATATTCCTCCCCGAATATTGCCAAGCCGTTTGGGATAGGCCATCTGAGATCTACTGTTATCGGTGCAGCGCTAAAGAGGGTCTTCCGCCACCTCGGGTATAAGGTGGTCGGCATTAATCACCTCGGCGATTGGGGCACTCAGTTTGGAAAGTTGCTGTACGCTTTCAAAAATTGGGGGAATGAGTCGGAGCTGCAGAGAGATCCGATAGAACATCTTTATGGCCTCTATGTAAGAATCAGCCAGCAGGAAGAGAAAGATCCTGCTCTGCCTGAGTTAACCAGGGTGGAGTTTAAGAAGCTTGAGGAGGGCGATTCGGAGAACTTAGCTCTCTGGAAGCGATTTTCCGACCTGAGCAAAAGGGAATTTAAAAAGATTTACGATATGCTGGGGACTGAGTTTGACAGCGAGCCAGGAGAATCCTTTTATATCGACAAAATACCTCAAACCGAGAAAATGCTAAAAGACGCCTCACTTCTTAAGGAAAGTCGCGACGCCACCATAGTCGATCTTGAAGAATTCGGTATGCCTCCCGTGCTGGTGAGGAAAAGCGATGATACGACGCTCTATTCCACACGGGATCTGGCGGCAGCAATCTACAGAAAACAAGAATACGATTTCAATGACATGGTATATGTGGTTGGCGTGGCGCAATCCCTCTATTTCAAGCAGCTATTCAAGGTCCTGGAGCTGATGGGATTCAGCTGGGCTGCGAATTGCCATCACGTCAGCTTCGGATGGGTTAAACTGGGCGATGAGATGATGTCCACCCGCAGGGGTAATATTGTTTTTCTGGATGATGTCATATCCAAAACCGTTGAAAAGACAAAGAAAATTATCGAGGAAAACAGTCCGGATTTACCGGATCCCGATAAGGTGGCGTTCGATGTGGGGATTGGGGCTGTTATTTTTACTGATCTTTCGTGCCGCCGGGAGACCGATATCTCTTTCGATTGGGATAGAATGCTCGATTTCAAAGGACATTCGGGTCCTTATCTGCAATATTCTCATGCCCGGATCTGCAGCGTTCTGAGAAAATACGGAAAGGAATTATCACCGGATTGCGACACCCGATTGTTGCAATTGCCCGAGGAGTACGCCCTTGCTAAAATGCTGGCCATATATCCCGATATTATAGAAAAAGCGGCAAAAGAATTCGAACCGTATCATATTTCATCTTTTTTGCTTGAGCTTTGCGGTATTTTTAACACATATTATCAGAGGTATCGGTCTCCGGAGGACAGGATCCTTTCATCGGACGAGCGAATCACCAGATCGAGGTTGGCGTTGACCAAATGCGTCGGGACCGTTCTTGGGTCGGGTCTGAGGCTGTTGGGGCTGTCAGCGCCCGAAATGATGTAGACGAAAGAACGTATCGATTTAATCGAAAATAATAGGGATGCAAAATTAGATATGGACAAAGTAATAAATCCTGTAAAGAGCATCAAGGCAACCGTGAAACTGCCCGGCGATACTGCGATTTCCCACAGGGCAGCCCTTCTTGCATCCATTTGCAACGGCCCTGTGGAGATTAAGAATTATTCTACAGGGCTGGAATGCCGCACCACTCTGGATTGCCTGGCCCAGCTTGGTGTCGAGATGGAGCTTGAGAAGGGAACTCTGGTTATCCATGGCAAGGGACTTCCGGGAATACAGAAGCCGGATGGCCCTATAAACGTTAAGAATTCGGCTCCTACTGCGAGAATGCTTTGCGGGATTCTGGCGGCTGCAGATTTTGAATCGGAGCTTGTCTGCGGAGAAGCGATATGTAACCTGCCGATGCGGCGTGTGATTGAGCCGCTGAAGAAAATGGGCGCTGAGATTGAATCCGACAATCACAAAATGCCGCTGAAAATAAAGGGCACCAAACTTAATGGCATTCGATACGCTATGCCGGTTTCATCATCACAGGTTAAGGGAACACTTCTTATGGCCGGGCTTTTAGCGGACGGTAAAACTGAAATAATCGAGCGCATTCCCAGCCGGGATCATTTTGAGCGGCTGCTGACATATTTCGGTATCAAATTGAAAAAGAGCAGGGTCGAGCCGAAGCCAGCTTATGAGGATCCACTCATAAGGAGATTCAAAAAGGAAACCGGAGTGATCTCACCCGACGTTAAGGGGGATATGATTACGATTATGGGAGGGCAGGAGATTTCCCAGAGATCGCTGACTATCCCGGGTGATATTTCCTCAGCGGCTTACTTCATAATTGCAGGGTTGCTCGTGAAGGATTCGGAAGTAAAGGTGGAGAATGTCAGCCTGAATGCCACACGCATAGGATTTGTGGATGTTTTACAAAAGATGAGGGCTCCGATCACGGTCGAGCAGGTGGGAGAGATGGGTTTTGAGCCTTACGGCACTATTGAGATCAAATCAGCAGAGATAAAGGGCAGGAGAATGGTTGGAGAGCTCATCCCCAGCATTATAGATGAGCTTGCCGTCATGGCTATAGTCTCTGCGGCCGCCCAGGGTACATCCGTCATTCGCGACGCATACGAGTTACGCAACCAGAAGATAGACAGGATTAAATCGATCGCTACCAATTTGAGAAAAATGGGGATTAAAGTCGGAGAACTCGATGACGGTATGGCAATCGATGGTGGTACCGGCCTTGAAGGAGCGGAAATCGAAAGCTTCGGTGATCACAGGATCGCTATGTCATTTGCTGTTGCCGGCCTTATAGCCAACGGGCCCACAGTAATCAAAGATGCCGAATGTGTCGAGATTAGCTATCCGGGGTTCTGGGAGGATTTTGATCGTTTCGCAGGCGTACAGTCAAGTTAGCCCCCAGGCAGGGAAACTGCATCATTAATAGAAGATTCGTCCGTTCAAGTAGCATAGGTTTCAGGCGGGGAGTTGGTGTATTCGGGCAGCTTTGCACCATAATTATTCCCGTTTATGTTCTGACGGCCTTGCTTAAACTGACACCTTTCTTTGAGTATGTAGGCAGGATATTTGAGCCGTTCATGGAATATTTTGGGTTGCCGGGCGAGTCTGCCATAGTTGTTGTTACGGGAACATTCGTGAATCTCTATGCGGCGGCAGCCGTAGTGGCCGACCTTGAGATGACCTCCAGGCAACTGACCATTCTGGCGCTGATTCTGGGAATATCTCACTCACAGATTATGGAAACGGCAATTGTGGGAAAAATGCGGGCCAGGCCGTATCTGGTGACTCCCCTCAGAATTATATTTTCTCTTATCGCAGGCTTTGTCCTAAATCTTCTAATGGTGTAAGGTGATGCAATTTTCGCTGGATACAGGTCTGGGACTGTTTAGCCTCTTGCTAAAGGTCTTTCTCATAGTGGTTCCCCTGATGATGCTGCTTGAGGTTTTTCGAGAATATAAGCTGCTTGATAAGATAATCGGCGCTGTCAGCCGACCGGCAGGTAAACTCGGATTCAAACGGGATTCCATTTATCCGCTGCTGGCGGGAATCATATTCGGTATTTCGTATGGCGGTGGCGTATTGATAGGCGAGTCAAGAGCCGGTCGAATCAAAGGGAATCAAAATTTTCTGGTGGCGCTTTATCTCGGACTCTGCCATGCAGTGTTTGAGGATACATTGTTATTCGCATCTCTGGGAGCTAACGGATTGATTGTTCTATCGTCGCGCCTGCTTTTAGCGACAGCTGTTGTTTTCGCAGTTTCTTTAGCCATAGGAGAAAGAGGCGATTAGCAGTAAGAGTTTTGGTGACAGGGCTGAAAAGATAGCCGCAGATTATTTAATTTCCGAGAACTTCAGTATCGAAGCGGTGAAGTGGCGTGAGAGTCGCTATGAGCTGGATATAGTCGCCAGGAAAGGCGGCCTGTTAGTCTTTGTCGAGGTAAAAGCTTCGAGGAGCAGTTCCTTCGGACCCCCGGAGCTGCGCGTAAACCGCACCAAGCAAAAAAGGATAGCCGCAGCCGCTCTGGAGTATCTCTCCGGTATCCAGAATCAGCCGGATGAAATCCGATTCGATGTAATAGGTATTATGTGGCGGAGAGGGGAGAGGCCTGAGATAAGCCACATAAAATCGGCATTCACTGTTGAGGATTTCTAAATTTGAAAGTCGTATCGGGTATGGGATTTACTCTTGACGAATCGAGCCTTTCGACTATTCTATCCCACAAGATTACCCGCCTTTTTGGATCATCTGAAATGTTCTCGATATACTGCCGGATCCAGTTCGAATCCGTGCCGTTCTGTGAGAAAATTCTCTCATGTGCCGATGCCAATGAATCGGGATCGCCGGTAAACATTTCGCGGGCGATGGCCAGTTCCGTATAAGTCGAAACGAATTTATCATCATCGGTGGAGAGGCGTTCAGCGTGCCGATAGCGCTGGAATTGCCAGACAGCGATCGTGGCTATAAAAACCGATATGACAATGATGGCTGGGAAGCGCTTAGCCGCCATAATAGAAAGACCGGTAGTCTTCTATTTCAACATCCCGTTTAACCGAGTTTATCCATTTTGACCAGATTTCCCGGCGCTTATCGTCCTGTGCGCTCTGTACAAGAGAATCCAGCTGGCCGGCAAACTGGGTAGTATCAGCCAATTGTCGATCGACATATTTCAGGATATAGGCCCCGGCGCGGGATTCGGCTACTCTTGAAATCGGATTATCCTCTGTAAGACTGAAGGCTGCGCCGATGAAATTAGGATCTGAACCGACCTTGATGACGAATTCAAAGCGGGCAAAATAGTCAGTTTCCTCGACCTGTTTTCTATGCACTTTGGCGACATCCTCAAATGATATGCCGACTGCAATTTCTTGAAGGAGCTTGGCAGCGTGTTTTCGGGCTTCCTCGACCTGCTTTTGCAAGAGAAGAGTCGGCTCAATCCTGTCTCTCACTTCCTCGAACGGTGCATAGCCCCCTGGATTCCTTTCTTTGAGTTGGCAGACAATAAAGAAATTCCTGGTAGAGAAGACATCGGATATATCGCCGGTTTTCGCCTCAAATGCAAAATTATTGATCTCCGGTATCGATCCGAGATTACGGATAAGTCCGCTTTTTGCAAATGGTGACGTTTCGATTATTTCTAACTGGAAATCCTTGGCGGATTCCTCGAAACCATAGACAACGGCATCTTGAATGAAATAGTTGGCTTTTTCTTCGACCGTGGCGAGCGTCGATGCCGATGTTTCGACTTTCAAAAGGATATGGCGGGCTCTATATTCCATGATCGGTTCGTTTTCAGAGTCACCCGGGCTTGCTACTCTTCTATCGGTCAACTTTATTATATGCCATCCGAATTGAGTCTTCACCGGTTCAGAAATATCGCCGATATTTTCCAGTTTCTTTGTTGCTTCCGAGAACGGCTGAACCATTTTCCCCTCGCCGAACCAGTTCAGATCGCCTCCCTTTTTGCCTGATTCGATATCATCCGAAACCTCTCTGGCCATTTCTGCGAAATCGGCGCCGGCTTTTAGCTCGTTGTAAAGGGAATCGATCTGAAGCCGCACCCGAGCGTAATCATCGTCGCCAGGAGATCTGGGGAATTGTACGTAAGAGATTACGGCTCGCTCGGGACGTTTGTAGTTTTCCTTATCGGTCTCATATCTGGCGAGGATTTCGGGCTCCAGCACTTCCGTGATTGTATCCTCGAAATCGCTTCTCGGTATAAAGATATATTTAACTTTAACCTTTTCATTTTTTTCGAAAAATGAATCTCTGACTTCGGTCTCCGTCACACGCATCATAGACGTAATGAATTCCTGTAAACGATTGATTAATAGCTGCTGCCTTACCTGATCTTCAAAGTTGGCAAGAAACCTCATTATTTCCGGTTGATTAGATGTCGCCATTTGCTGAAGCCATATCTGATATTTCTGAATATCGAAATTACCCTCGGTTTGGAACTCCGGCAATTGCCACAGATCTTGTGGAGGGCTTATCCGCATATACTCGGCGACCTCGGCAGTAGAAATCTCTATACCGTGACGTCTTGCCTGAATCTCCATGGTGGTCATGGTTATCAGGTTGTTCCAGATTTCGTTTCTGATCCGCTCCATCTGCTCATCGGTTGGCTCCTCGTTTTCCTGGAGCAGGGCCCGCAGGCGAGGCCGATAGGCATTCTCAAAAACGGCTGTTGGTATATCTACGTCATCTACGGTGCCTATTACTCCGGGAGGCGCAGCTCTTCCGCCCTGTGTAGGATCCGTGAAGATCGATGTTAATCCCTGAAAAATCATAAAGCCAGCAAAGGCTACCAGAACGAAGAAGAACACTATTTTCGCGGAATTCCGCATTGTCTGCATCATGATATCAATTCTCCACTTTCATTTCATTCTATCATTATTTCGGCAAAATCTCCGAAAACCCCATAATATAAAGCAATTACGCTCCATCGCAAGCAGAAAAAGAAACTGCCAACGGCATCAAAAAGCCATCCTTTTGATTAGTCTGACTATAGGAATCAAATCGGTTAATCATTTTCGCCTGCGGCAAGGTCCGTTAGAGCATCTTGAAGCCTGCAGTGGTTCTGGAGAAGTCTTACATAATCTATCTCTTTTCTGGCAGCCTTGGATCTAATGATCCTTAACAGGTGTTGTTTTTCCGTTTTTCCCCACTCTGAAATGTTCGGAATCGATGCCAGAAGCAGGCAGAATCGACGGAATTGAAGCCGCTCGGATACTGTCCACGATTTCCAACTGCTTATATCAAGAAGGCTTTTTGCGAATTTTATGGAATCCCTCTCCGCTTTACGGCCATCTCCGTTATATTTTTCAGCTATCCTGCGGGTCAGGGCAAGAGCAATCTTCGATACCAGGAGCTCCTCGTACGGCTTTATAGCATCCGGCCTCAGATCAATTACCATATCGCTCAAAGCAAGTTTTTTCAGAGTCTTGATGTCTGTGCGATATGTTCTATCCTTGCGTATTTTTGACCATTCGGTTCGGGCTAGCTCATTTGTCCGGGGGTCGATGGATCGAAATCCGAGCTTAAAATAAAACCAGAACGAACCCGATTGAAGTCCCTCTTCATTTTCGTGACCGACTTGCCATTGGCGCATAAGGAATGCCCTTCCGCCGAAATGGTGATAAAAAACTCTGAAGAAATGCTCGAAGATTAACGATGCTTCCCCGGAACGGAAGGTGTCGAAAACATTTATCGCAATCTCGCATCGCTCAAAGAGTAGAACTGCTATTCCGTAACCTATCGGGACGCCATTTTTGATCAACATAGCGCTGTAGTTGGTCTCCAGCGGCATCCGATCATCGGCACGCATTCCCAGTATGAGGATCTCCAGGCCGCGCCCGGGTGATGTTAGGTACACTTCTGCTGGGTTGGCATAGAGGACCGGATAAAGTTCTCTATGGCGGGGCAATTGGGCTCGAATGAGGGTATCTATGATTTGAGTACCAGCCTTTGTTGACAGAAGTGAAAGCGAGGGGGCCGCTTTTTTTATGGATCGTCTGAGATCGATCTTTTGCTTTTTCAACGGTGTTTTATGGAAGTATACCTTTCCGGGGGGATTCTTGGCCAGTGTCCTCGCCGCTTTGGTCGTGCCCAGATGCCATCTGAGTGTCAATTCAGAATTATCATACAGATACTGTTTTATCTCGAATGGGGCCTGGATCCGGTTGAGCTTCTCCAGAAGCCAGCTTAAGAAGGTCTGGCTGCTTCCAACTGCCCTTGCGATCCAGTCCTCGGTGGTGAGATTTTCATCATCCACTCCGTCATTCTCCATATACAGTGCGAACATATTCAGCATGCCTGAGATTGGGTCGGCCTCGTTCTCCGCATAATCATCCCAATCTATATCAACCGACGGGCCATAATTTTCCACCAGCCAGTGTGCCATATGGATATTGTAGGGATAGTGAATCTCGGTATTGACTATGCCGGTATCATCGATCCTGCCATCGTCGGGCCCCTTGATCTCTCTGAAATATTCGACTCTCCCGGCAAAATCAACCAACTCATTATCAACGAGTTTTAAGAGCAGAGAGTTATCCGGGTAAGCCTGCAGAAAACACAACGTATCGTGATATTTAATCAGAAATTGAGGACTCATTATCCTGCTTTCTCTGAGTTTTTCGATGATAGCGATTTTCCTTTTCGCGTCTGACGGCGAAAATAGAGACTTAAACCCTGCAAGGGATTCTATCAGGCGATTGGTTTTGGTGCGGCGTGTTAATCTTCTGGCCATTACTGCTTCCCTGCAATTGCGTTATATGATATTATACGATAGATGGTTGAATTTTCACAGCGGTTTCTCGGGGGGCGTAGGGCAATCCCGGGCGCTGCCGCCGCGGGGATATTAGACCTTGAGTATTGACGGGCACCAGATCTGGATTTCGATCAGGACGATTATAGTTATAGTCGTTAGCGTATATGTCATTTTCGTAATCGTCCTCTGGTTCTTTCAATCACATCTGGTCTATTTCCCTGAAAGGGAAATCAGCATGACGCCGGACCGGATAAGGCTTCCATACGAAGAGATAAGTTTTGAGGCATCGGATGGAGTAAAGCTTTCGGGCTGGTTCATTCCCGCTGAGAATAGCAGAGGCGTAGTTCTATTTTGCCACGGAAACGCCGGCAATATCTCCCATAGGCTGGAGTCTATCCTCGTTTTCAATCGTCTCTCTCTTGATGTGTTCATTTTCGACTATCGGGGCTACGGTCAGAGCGATGGTAAACCAGCCGAGCAGGGAACATATCTGGATGCGGAGGCGGCCTGGGATTACCTGGTCGAGAATCGACAGGCTGATCCTACAGGGATAATCATTTTTGGCAGATCCCTGGGTGGGGCCGTGGCTTCGTGGCTGGCGAAGGAGCGGACGCCCGGCGCATTGATTGTGGAATCCACATTTACCTCCATCCCGGATATCGGAGCCGAAACGTATCCCTTCCTGCCGGTCAGGCTTATGTCGCGCTTTGATTACTCGACTGTCGACCACATTCAGGATGTGACTTGCCCGGTCTTGATCGTGCACAGCCGCGACGACGAATTAATATCTTTCAATCACGGGCTGAAAATCTTCGAAGCGGCAAACGAGCCGAAAGATCTGCTTGAAATATCAGGCTCTCATAATGACGGATTCTTAATCTCGGAAGGGAAATATGAAATCGGTCTCAACCTTTTTATTTCCGCGCATATCGGCAGGTAAGGTATCTCAAACCCATGCCGTCTGACATCATCCCTGGAGTCCGGCTTTTTGGCATAGCATTGATAGGCATAAAATGCTAAATTACTTGTTGCTTTATGATAGAATTGTGAACAACGTATAAGGAAGCTTTATCGATGACTGAAGCCAACTCTCCACGACCCTCCAATTTTATCAAAGATATAATTGATGAGGATTTGAAGAATAACAAAAACGACGGTCGGGTTCATACGCGGTTTCCGCCGGAGCCGAACGGTTATCTGCATATCGGACATGCCAAGGCGATCTGTCTTGATTTCGGCCTCGCCACCGAATACGGCGGGCTATGCAATCTCCGTTTCGATGATACCAATCCAACCAGGGAGGAGGTGGAGTATGTCCGGTCTATCGAGGAAGATATCCGATGGCTCGGGTTTGATTGGGGAGATCGGCTGTATTACGCCTCCGATTATTATGACCAGCTTTACGAGTATGCGGTTGACTTGATTAAAAAGGGCAAAGCCTACGTTGACGATCTCAGCGCCGATGAAATTAGAGAGTATCGGGGAACATTGACGAAGCCGGGCAGGGAGAGTCCTTATCGAAACCGTTCGGTTGAAGAGAACCTGGCCCTGTTCGAGCGGATGCGGGCGGGAGATTTTCCGGACGGTTTCAGCGTGCTGCGGGCGAAGATTGATATGGCATCGGGCAATCTGAATATGAGAGACCCGGTCATATACCGCATACTAAAAGCTACTCATCATCGCACCGGCGATAAATGGTGTATCTATCCAATGTATGATTGGGCCCACGGGCAATCGGACTCCATCGAGGGTATCACGCATTCGGTTTGCACTCTGGAATTCGAGGATCACCGGCCGCTTTACGACTGGTTTATAGAGCAGCTCGGGATTTTCGCCCCCCGGCAAATCGAGTTCGCCCGCCTTAATCTGACATATACCGTGATGAGCAAGCGGATGCTCCGGCAGTTGGTGGAGGAGGGTCATGTCAATGGCTGGGATGATCCCCGGATGCCCAGCATCGGCGGCCTTAGAAGACGCGGCTATACGCCGGAATCGATCCGCAACTTCATGGATCGGATTGGCGTGGCCAAGCGGGATAGTATTGTCGATGTCGCCCTATTGGAACACACGCTCCGGGAAGATCTCAATAAGAGTGCCCAGCGCGTTATGGCGGTTCTGCGTCCTCTCAAAGTGGTTATCGAAAACTATCCGGAAAACCAGGTGGAGGAACTGGATTGCGTGAATAATCCCGAGGACTCCTCCATGGGGACGCGCAAGGTGCCGTTTTCCAGGGTGCTGTATATAGAACGGGAGGATTTCCGCGAGGACCCACCAAGGAAATTCTATCGCCTGGCTCCGGGCCGCGAGGTGCGATTGCGATACGCTTACTTTATCAAGTGTGTCGATGTGGTAAAAGACGACAACGGCGAAGTGGTCGAGTTGCGCTGTACTTACGACCCCGCCACCCGCGGTGGTGATTCTCCCGATGGACGCAAAGTCAAGGCTACGCTTCACTGGGTTTCGGCCGATCATTCGATAACGGCCGAGGTACGCCTCTATGATCACCTATTTACCAAAGAAGATCCCCGCGATGTTGAAGAGGGGAAAGACTGGAAAGATAATGTTAATCCCAACTCACTGGAGATCTTGAGGGGATGCCGTCTGGAGCCGTTTTTACAGAGCGCCAAACCGGGCGATCGTTTCCAGTTTGAGCGCCAGGGCTATTTCTGCGTCGATCCTGATACCACGCCCGGTAATCTGGTCTTCAACCGCACCGTAGGCTTGCGGGATACCTGGGCGAAGATAGAGAAGAAACTATAGACTGACGGAGATTTTCGGTTCTTGATTTCATGTGCCAAGCGGCGCTTGGCAACCAGTACCTTGCAGCCATCACTTACCAGCACGCTCTTCCGCTTTGAGGTTAAGAGACTATTCAGAATTTTTCATTCAAATAGCGGCGGATGTTTCTTATGAAAGTCCGTGGAGTCCTGATACTTTTTGGCGACCGCCAGAAGTGTCGCCTCATCGTATAACCTGCCGATAAAAGTGATGCTCGTCGGTTCGCCATCCTCATTGAATCCGTGGGGCAGAACAACACATGGATGGCCGGTCAGGTTGGTTAAGAGCAGATTGTCACCCTCGAACGATGGCGAAATGTATATATCGATATCAGCCATCAGTTCAGCCATCTGTTGAATCAGGAGAGTCCGCACCCGATTTGCCTGGATATATTCCACCGCCGGAATAAATCGGGAGGCACGGAATGAATTCGGCCAGGCGTTTTTGATTTGCCGGACAAGGAGGTCGTCCCGATTTGAACGGGTCAATTCATCGAATGCCGCCGCAGCTTCTGCCCCGAGGATTATCTGCATGGCGTCAACCGGCAGATCGGGCAGTTCTATTTCGATCAGGTCGATGCCTAATTCGCGGAGCTTCTCAAGCGTATCAGTATTCTGTTTCTGAAAAGTGGTGTCCCGCTCGAAGTCCCTCTTCAGGTATCCAATACGCAGCATTCCGAGATCGATATCGTGCGTATAATTGAAGGCGGGATCGATAACCGATTGATCCAATTGGTCGGGGCCACGTATAGCATCGAAGACCAGAGCGCAATCCTCCACGGTTCGGCAGATCGGCCCCAGTTTATCCATGGACCAGCTAAGGGCCATAGCGCCGGTGCGGCTGACGCGGCCGTGAGTGGGACGAAGACCGGTTGCGCCGCAGCGTGTGGACGGTGAAACGATGGAACCCCAGGTTTCCGATCCGATAGCGAACGGTACCAGACCGGCCGAGACCGCCGATGCCGACCCGGCCGACGAACCACTCGAACCCTGGTCCAGGTTCCAGGGATTGCGGGTCGTATCAGCATACCAGACGTCACCCCAGGCGAGCGCCCCCAGGGAAAGTTTGGCTACCAGCACGGCACCGGCCTCCTCGAGCTTTTTGATGACCGCGGCATCGAGATCGATTACCTGTTCTTTATATGGCATGGCACCCCAGGTGGTCTTATATCCCTTGACTGCCAGCAGATCCTTGGCGCCATAGGGGATACCATGCAATGGCCCTCGATATTTGCCGGCAGCTATCTCGGAATCGGCCTGCGTCGCCTGCCTGAATGCATGATATTCGGTAAGGGTGATAACACAGTGCAATTGCGGGTCGAATTTTCTCAGTCGATCCAGGGACAGTTTGGTTAATTGCATCGATGTGACTTGACGCGTCCGGACCAATTCCGCCAACTCACGGACGGAGTAGAATGCAAGTTTCTCAAGATCATCCGGGACTGTAATTTCCGTTATGGGACTCATCTCCAGGGGCCGCTGAGTTTTCTCAAATGTTATCCCGACCGGTATCGGGTTGAAAATCAACGACGGCGAGACGGAATTCCCCAAGCTCACCGCGCGCATGGCGTCATAGAATTCCAGGTTGGCGCTAAGCTCATCCAGCATCGAATCTCGCTCTGCATCGGTGAACTCGAGGCCGAATATATCTTCCGCTGCGGCCACCATCTCCTTTGTGACTTTGACACTGTCCTGCTCCGCCCGGACGCCTCCGGCAAATAGAAATGCCGTCAGGCAGGATAGAATTGCCCTCTTAACGAACCTTAAATGCAGCATCGCCTTCTCCTTTTTTGTTTTAAATAAATGCTCTGGCCCCCGTATACCCGGCTCTTATTATAGGATCTTATCTTAAGATAGAGTAAAGAAATTATCGTGCCGGGAGGGAATCCGATATGGATCGGTTGACACGATCTACCGGCTTATTTTTCTTGACACATATAATACAAAACGATATCATAATTTAGATCATGTAGATAACTCTCTTTGTCGGGGGAGGTCGATATGAAACGAGTTACAGCAGGCTTTCTTTTGGTTCTCTGGCTATTAATCGTTGGCGGCGCGGGCGCGCAAAATGATTGTCAGGAGGTATGGGACGACTGCTTCTGGCGGCCCCCCCTGGAACTAAGCGATGTCGTAGCAATCATCGCTATGTACAGGGGATTTATAGAACCGTACTCTACATGCGATTGCGGTCCCAGGGGAGACCATTTCCCCGTCTGCGTCGATGTCAATGGCAACTGTGCTCCATTGGAGCTTTCAGACGTTGTCTATTTGATTGGTTTATACCGGGGAGGTCAGCAGCCAACGATGTGCCCCGACTGCTTTTGAGGATTAGGCCGGAAACCTTTATTTTCTTCAACGTGTCAGATTTCTCGTTCGCTTCACTCGCTGCGGAACCAGGCTATCTTTTAAGAATTTGACTTAAATGCAATAACTTATCTATATTCCCTAAATGAGAACGGATTATCGTCTGGATTCCAGTTGAAGCTGTTAAGATCATGATACAAATCATACTGGGAAGTATTTTGCTGAGCGTCGTGCACGCGTCAATCCCGAACCACTGGCTGCCATTAGTTGCCATGGCAAATACCGAGAGATGGAGCAGGCGTGAAGCCTTGACAGCAACGGGAATCGCCGGGTTGGCTCATACTCTCAGCACGATTATTATAGGAATCGTCGTGGGCTTGATCGGGTATGAGCTTTCAGACAGGTATTCAACGCTTATTTCAATAGTAGCGCCATCGCTTTTAGTTCTATTGGGGATCGTTTATCTGATTTTTGGCGCCGGGCATACCCATCATAATCTTTCCTCACGATTTCAAAAACCCGCTAACAAGCGAAAATTTTCAATCATATTTACGCTTGCCCTGGCAATGTTTTTCTCGCCCTGTATCGAAATAGAAGCGTATTATTTCTCCGCCGGTACGTTGGGTTGGATGGGGATAGGGGTGGTTTCTGTAATATATCTACTCGTAACCGTCTCAGGAATGCTGTTGCTTGTGGATTTCGGCCTCAGAGGCGTAAAGAAATTAAAATCTCATTTTCTTGAACACCACGAGAAAAAGATAACCGGCATAATCCTGATTGTCCTGGGGATTGCCTCTTATTTCGTGGAGTTATGATTATAAGCGGATTAATCTTTCAGAGTAATAGTCAAGACCACAAGGGTTTTGACCTGCCTTTCTTTGGAGTTCTATTTCCCCTCAGGTCAAGTACGCTACGACCTGACGGAACGGGAAACGATATCCTGAGGGCAACGGGGCGGCAGGTTGCCAACATATTCCATCCCGACGCATTAAACTTTTTTTCTCATAGAACCGCCTAATTTCCTTTCCACCAAAATCCAATTAAAATACGATATCAGATCTACCTTGGGTAATTCAATCTGGTTAAGAGTATTAATCAGTCCTGTCAAAAATACTCCTAGAGTATGTTTGCCATATGGCATAATGTCCACCATCCCGTTAAGCATATGGTGAATCTTACCTTTATTTATTACAACAACAGATGCCAATAAATATTTATCTTTAGTGTGCTTAGCATAACCGGGGGATATTTCGGTATAAGAATTAAAGCTTTCCGAAACTGGGTATTTTGCATTTAGAGTCTTGTAGGCTTTGGCAGTATTCTCTAGAGTGGTTGAAGTGTTAAAAGCAACAACGGTCAACCCCGGAGGGCAAACACTTACGAAATCGTTTGTTGAATAATTATCTCTCTTAGACATCAAAAGATAAACTGAATGAAGATTATTGAACGCATCGGATAATAATGACTTTGTGAGCGTTGTCTTAACCTCAATCACAAAATAAACGCCTTCCACCGGTAATATTTGATTATTATTGTCATCAATAAATAAATTCGGACACCGTATTTTGTCATATATGATAATGTCGCATTGTCTACTCATTGTACCATTAGCGTTGATAATTTTGCCTTTTGCGATTCCGTATCTTGAAGGCAAAAAGCCTGCAAAAAGATCTCTCAAGATTTGTTCATTTGAAAGACCCTTTTCTAAATTGTGATCTAATATATTTGAACTTTTGCTTTTCTTTAGCAATAAGTTATTTAATTGTTCGAATATCAACACTGCAGTATTGTCGTTAGCTTTCATGATCCTCTCCCAACGGCCATCATTATTCCAAAAGGTGGGTAATTCCTCAATCGTTAGTTGGATTGTCAATCCCGTAGGTCGGGTTTTCGCGCGATACCAGACCTAGGTCCAAGGATAAGATCCATCCGGTAATACGAAGGCCTCCGCAATGTATCCAGCTTCATCTTCTAAGCCTAGTTGGTTATTTACCCATTGCCATGTTGTACTTACTAGCTTATAAGTTCCACGTCTGCCTTGATATTCCTGGCCATATTCTGTAAGAAATCCATTTCTGTTCAAATGATCAGCTAATTCATCACCGGACATCGTCATCTGGTATTGTCTAAGGAACCTCGCCAGCCTCCATATATAAAGTCTTTTTCTATTCACGACTTCTACTCCTTTATTAAATATGCTTTTTGCTGTCAACGGCAATATATGCCTTAAATTAAAATAACCGATGATTGACTAAAAAGTCAATATGAATTTAGTTTCAGCTTAATAATAGGATATCCCAATTTCTGCGCTTGGGTTGAGATTAGATGCAAACCTCTTGTTGCCGTAAGTCGGGTTTTCGGCCGCTACCGGGCCGATAAATCCCGGCATATAAACCTGGATATTTATTTATTCTTTTTTTCTTTTTTCAGTTTTCGCTTTTCCCTCAGACTATGCTGGGCCTTTTTCTGCTGCTCCCTTTTGCCTTTATCTTTTTTCCCCTTGTCACCCATGTCTGTTCCTCCTTATTTTGAAATGACTTGCATTTCTTAAGCTATCCTCGAAATAAGATAGTCCCGCAGGTCGGGTTTTGCTGCGCCACGACGATAAAACCCGACGATTTGTCGCCATGTTACTGCCATATCCCATTCCCATGCTTCGCCTGAAATTCTGGCTGGGGTACAGGGATTCGAACCCCGATCCTACGGTCCAGAGCCGCATGTCCTGCCGTTGGACGATACCCCATAAAAAAGAATGTCTTTTGATAGGCTGCACAGCTAAAGGGGGGAAGATATCTGTAACATGCCTCCAAAAGACAATCACCTAATATATACGCAATTTGCGCTAAAAAGTCAACTTTTTTTGTTATAATTTTCATAAATAAATCGTATGGCCCTTTCAAGCCTTTTAGAGCATTCATCGTTTCCCAGAAGCTCCATCATATCGAAAAGGGGAGGCCCGGTGGTCATGCCCGATAATGCCAGCCTGGTGGGGTGAATCAGAAGGGCAGGCTTGATTTTCAGCTTCTCAGCGAGCTTCCTCAGCCTCTCCTCGAGGATATTAGCGGAAAAACCATCGATCTGCCGTAGAATATCGACCCAATTTTCCAATCGTGCGGCGACATCCTGGTCCGTGAAATGCTTCTTGACACCTTTAGGCTCGTAGTCAAACCGGTCCATAAAAAAGAATCGGCCCCGTTCAACGAAATCGGTCAGCAGATGGCAACGTTCCTTTAAGATGGATACGAATTTTAGCATCCAGTCCCAGCGTGTATTTATCCAGAGATGGGTGGTCAGGCCGTCCTCGATCATAAACGGCCGGATGAAATCGACCAGCCTGTTGTCATCGCAGGCCCGAATATATTCGCCGTTCATCCATCTTAACTTTTCGATATCGAATATAGCGTTGGGCGCGTTTACTCTCTCAAGGGAGAACGATTCGATCATCTCGTCGAGCGACATTACCTCACGGTCATCTCCAGGAGACCAGCCTAAAAGGGCAATGAAGTTCACCACCGCTTCTTTCAGATATCCCAACTTTTCGTAATCGGTAACGGCGGCGGCGCCGTCCCGTTTGGACATCTTTGATCGATCCTTACCGAGTATGAGGGGGATATGGGCGAATTTCGGCGGCTCGATTTCCAGTGCCCGGTAAATGAGAACCTGTTTGGATGTGTTGGAGACATGGTCATTGCCACGGATCACGTGGGAGATCCGCATCTCGTGATCGTCCACGACCACCGCCATATTGTAGACGGCTCGGCCGTCGGATCTGGCAATGATAAAATCATCGAGCTCCTTATGCTCCTTCGTGATCTCGCCCAATACGAGGTCCTGAAAAGTGGTGGCGCCGTCCGGCAAGAGCAGCCTGACAGCGAACGGCTTTCCCGATTTTAGAAGCTGCTTCTTTTCCCCTTCCGGGAAATCGAGGCAAAGTCTATCATAGCGGGGAGTTAGTTTCTTTCGGCGCGCCTCCTCCTGTTTTTGCTTCAGGAGATCAGGTTTACACCAGCATCGGAAAGCCCTGCCGGATTCGAGCAGCCGGTCAACATATGTCCGGTAAATATCGAGCCTTTGCGATTGGTAAACCGGCTCCTCGTCCCAGTCAAGGCCGAGCCATTTCAAAGAATCGAAGATCAGATCGATCATCTCCGGAGATGATCTCTCGGCATCCGTATCCTCTATTCGCAACAGGAACTTGCCGCCTTGATGGCGTGCAAACAACCAGTTGAAAAGAGCCGACCGCGCCGTTCCGATATGAAGAAACCCGGATGGCGATGGGGCTATTCTGACTCTGACTTCACTCAATGCTATCCTCTAAGAGCATTTGATATTACAAAACCGCCTCTCGCTATCAAAATTACCTTCGATTCTAGCCGTTGTCAATTCCATATGTCTGTGCTGATTTGACAAAATTATCGATATTTGATATAATTCCAAAGCAAACTCTTTAGTGAAATGATTCAGGAGGAAGGTGAGAGTATGGTGATAACCATGGAAAAGATGTTGGAACTGCTCAATAAGGACCTCGAGTGGGAATATGCCGCGGCGATTCAATATGTTCAGCACGCCGCTGTCATGACGGGGCCCCAGTATGAATCGATAATAAAAGAGCTGGTTATTCATTCCAACGAGGAGATGGCGCATGCAATGTCTCTTTCGGAGCAGATTGATTTCTACGGCGGTGTCCCGACTGTGAAGATTGAACAGATCAAAGTAGCGAAAGACACTTTATCGATGTTAAAAGACGATCTTGCGGGAGAAGAGGATGCCGTACATCGCTATAAAGAGCGGATCTCCCAGGCCGAGGAAATGAAAGAATACGGTCTCCGTCGGATTTTAGAGGACATACTTATAACCGAGGAAGAACATAAGCGCGATCTATTAACTGTAGTCGAAGAGGGCAAATAGAATCAGGCGGGGCTAAGAGCTTTCGCAACTATGGGTTACGCGGCATCGCGGGAATTTATACCGAGGGTCGTAATCGATAAACGTCTGGAATTCTCTAAATTGAGCATGAATTCAGGGATAATCTGACGTTCTCGGGCACATTTGGGGGGAAAGTCTCGTATATTAAATTGTATGACGATTGTAAATTCGTTATGGCTCAGATGATCATACCTGTTCTGTTTTTGATTGGTTTTTTCGGGGCGCCGTTATTTTCAAAGGGAGGACATCATGCTAAAAGCACTTGCTAACGAGTTGAGAAACCTGGCGGATACCGCCGGCGATCAGTTCGAAGAGGCTATCCGAATACGGCTGGATGGTAAAACAACCGAGGAACAGGTAAGCAAATTAAAAGAATTCATTTTTCTTTTACCTCCGGTCTTGAAGCAGTTGAGCGGATACTGGAATGAAAAATCGACACCGACGAAGGCTAAAGAGATGAGCGGGCTGATCATCACCTATATCCTGCAGCCGGACGATTTCCTTCCGGAGAAAAACCTGGGGCTTTTTGGATATCTCGATGATGCATATGTGGTGGTTTCCGCTTTTATGAGAATTCAAGATTTATACCTGCGAGATTGGCAGGACAAGACGGATGAGGAGCGTGAACTTGTCCGGAGAGCCCGGGATCTCATGGTAGCCCCCAGGATCGTGATACCTGATGAAGTCGCCAAGATAGATAAGATGCTTGATTCCTTCATGAGCGGGGAAACCGGAAGCTTTCAGGAGTTTCTCCAGGCCTCCAAATAGGTGCGGCCGTAGTGACATATCCAGCAGATCCTCAAAGAGGATAGTCATATGAAGTTGATATTTTGCTTTAGAATTGTGCGTTAATCTGTTTTGTATATGGAAAGCTCAAGGAAAGGGGATCTTATGTGGAAATGTAGTGTTTGCGGTTATATTCATGAGGGCGATGGACCTCCGGATAAATGCCCCAAGTGCGGCGCACCTAAGGAGAAAATCGAAAAACTCGATGACACTGCCGCCGAGTTGGTCACGCGCTCCCGGTTGACAAACGCGCTTCATTTAGAGCTTCTACCGCTGCTTGAGGATATGGTCGATATTGCGGAGGAAGGCATCGAGGATAACCTCGACCCGGGATGCGTGAAGATATTCACTAAGGCGAAAGAGGTGGGCGAGGTTCTGATCGGATCAATCAACGCCGAACTGGCAGGCCATATGAAAAAGGGGAAATGGGGTTGATAACTGGCCTGAATTAAGCGCCAGAAACCTGATATCCGAATCAGCGCCCTATCTTAAAATTATATGGCTTATGAAAAAGCAACCGGCAGGTTTTATAAAACGGAGTCTATTTCCCGCCCTTTGTATCGAGTTTTGCCGTATAGCCGGTTGTGCCGGAATAGCTGAATTCTTTGTCCTCGCTGTCGTGTTGAAGTGTAACGGATTTATACTGCGTATGGTCATTCAGACGAGGAAAAGGGAGTCCTTCGGCAGGGAGATTCTGGATCTTGATAGGCTCCCCATTTGTCCCCTTTAACACTTCTATTTCGACAGTGGAGCCGGGCACGGAAAACTTGATATTATCAGCAGTCCGCTCAACCGATATGGGAGCTTTGACGCTTGATAGGATTTCTATCCCGCTCATTCCATAGGCCTCTCCGAATAATTGTCCTATGGCTTTGACCTGTTCGTCGGTGGCCTCTTCGCTTGCGGTATACTTCATCCATTTTCCAAGGCTGCCGGTGTAAACGAAAGATAAGCCGTTAAGATCGACATCCCCAAAGTGGCTTTCGCTGATTTCGACCAGCCCTACAACATCGCAATGGCCAAGGGTGGGTGGGGAGCCAAAAAGGCATGGGCAGGTTGGATTACAACTGCAGCTTTCACTTATATCCGCCTTGAGCGCCCATTCCTCGGCGCCGGCTGATACTGCCATGGCTGCCAGAAGAGCCAGTGCCAATGCCCATGTTAGGAATTGCTTTTGCATGATGAACCTCCTTTAGTTTTGAGTGTCTGTTTCAGAGCGCCACAATATTAGCTTAATTGTAATCTGGTGTCAATAGTAAATATCATTAGTAAGCTCTGAAGGAGCTTAACGCCGAGGAAACCCGAAATCCTTATGACGGGCGCAGCATCAGATCGCCGATTGTTGATAAATTCAAGCAGCATTTACCCAGAATGCGCTTTTTTGCATGAAATGGAGTTGCGATTTTGGCGTCAAAGTTTTAGCTTAGCGCCGATGGAAATAGATCTTGTTTTACAAAACGATAAGGAGACAGTGTGATGGCAGACAAGAAGGCAGACCTGGCCGGCCCCGGCATCGGCGACTATAACGAACTGAAGAAAATCCTCCCACAGGATTACAAATCTCTTTTAACCCCGAAGGAAACAATGCAGGCGCTCTTTGCCGTCAAGGGCTATATCGAGGAGAACCTGTGCAAGGAACTCAATTTGGTAATGGTCCAGGTTCCTCTGATCGTGGATGTTAAGAGCGGCGTCAACGACGATCTGGATCGTGACGGGTCGCGCACCCCGATACAATTTCACATCTCAAACGACTACGACAAGAATCCGATCGATGCCCAGGTGGTGCAGGCGGCCACCAAGTGGAAGCGCGTCGCTTTGCAACAGTTCGGCATGAAGGTCGGCGAGGGTTTGTGCACCGATATGAAGGCTATCCGCAAGGATTATTTTTTGGATCACGATCACAGCGCCTATGTTGATCAATGGGACTGGGAGCGCGTTATAACCGAGGATCATCGTAACCTGGACGTCTTAACGGATGTGGTGAAGAAGATCTGGAAGGTCCTCAAGGGTGCCGAGATCTACGCCCAGGAGCTTTTCCCCCAGTTGAAGACTGATAAATACCCCGATCTGCCGGAGGAGCTTACATTTTTGCATGCCGAGGAGATCCTCGAGAGATACCCCGATCTACCGCGCAAGCAGCGCGAGACCGCGATATTACAGAAACACCCCGCAGTCTTTATCTATGGGATCGGCTGGGTGCTCGAGGACGGCTACCCGCACGAAATGAGGGCGGCTGACTATGATGACTGGGTAACGGAGACGACATCGGCGGACGGCAAGCCAATGCATGGCTTAAATGGTGATATTCTGGTCTGGAATCATGTGACCAAACGCCGCCATGAGCTGACTTCCATGGGCGTCCGGGTGAACAAGAAGACCCTGGTTCAGCAACTTGAAATAACCGGCCAGACCGATTTTCTGAAACTGCCGTATCACCAGGCGATAATGAACGATGAGATTCCGCTTTCCATCGGCGGCGGTATCGGGCAGTCGCGCACTTATATGGCGCTTCTCAAGAAAGCTCACTTAGGAGAGGTCAGCGTCACCGTCTGGCCGAAGATACTCAAGGATATGTGCGCTGAGAAGAGCATACACGTTTTAGAGTAAAAGAGAGATTCATCTGGCTACCAGGTGGCGCCTGGTAGCCAGAATGCAATTCAGTATGCCTTTACCGCGTCAGGTCCTACGGATCCGTAGGAATGTTATTACCATTTCCATCCTGGCGCATGACAAAAACATAGCCGCTCAATTATCATGTGCGCCCTCGGCGATCCAATCGCGGATCAATTGAATAGTGGCTTGGGGAAGTGGTGAGCGTCCGAATGGCATTTGCGGCGTAATCGTGCCTTCAAGCCTCCTGATAATAATGCTGTTGTCCGGATTGCCTGGAATCACTACCGCCCCGGAGTTTCCACCCTGCATCAGCAACGAGTAACTGCTCAATGATAAGCCGTTGGCGGTTCCGCCTATATGACATTGCGAACCGCTGCAGCTGGCATCAAAAATAGGCTGGATCTGCTGCGAATAGGAGATCTGAGGGGCTTCCGTAACTATCGTTACCGCGACCTCACCCGTTATCGTGAGGAAATCATCAGAGGCCGTTACGATAAACGACGTATCCGGAGTCTCGGCTGTCGGTGTCCCGGAGATGGTTGCCCCGGACGTATCCATCCAGCCGGGCACATTCTCAAAGCCTATGGTCGGTGTGGTTCCATCGGGATCTGTGGCCGTGGCCGTATAGCTGAACAGCTCATCTATCACGGCTTCCACCGATGATGGTGAGGTTATCCGCGGGGGCCTGTTTTCCGGATCTGTGCCTTTGTCTGAGCACGAGAGGAAAACAATTGCGGCGCCCGCCAGGAAAGGGGCTAATCTCAACGATGTCAGTTTTCTTGCAGTCATTGCACCTCCTAAAAGAAGAAGTGAAACTGGGTATTAAACAGGATATACTGTTCGTCACCCAAATATGAATCGTCATAAAACTTCAAATTGGGCTCGAACTCCAGAAAGCCGAAGGGGAAATAATCAAGCCCGATGCCGTATCTTGAAACCGTTCCCGATTTGATATCGGTATCCGGATCGTAATAATCATAGAACAGTTCAAACCAGATTCCCTGCTTTATCATGTAGGCCAGTTTTTGAGTCATGGCAAAGGATGTTATTCCCGGTTGGCCTGAAACCTCATTGTCCAGCCAGTCTAACTCGCCTAAAAGTATAAGCTTACCGCCGGTAAGATAGTAGAACGGCCCGGTCATGGTGCGCTCGCTATTTGAATGGTCGTTGAAATGATATGAACCGCCTAAGGCAACACCCAGTTTGCCGATATGCTTGCGAATTTCAAGCCTCGATGAAATGGCTTTTCCCTTGTCATTATCGAATGTGCCGCCGGTCCCGTTGAAAAATCCGACATTGGCTGAAATGCCATGAGGATAAATACCGAACTCTATTCCTGTATCCGTGGAGTTTGGCGGCCAGAGCATTCTCTCGCGGACAAACGAAGTGTGATCGGCGAACCGCCAGCCATAGGTTGGCTGAAATTTCCCCACCCGGAAATACCCCTGCGCCGGAAGAACATATCCCATCCCGAATATCTCGAAACCGTCGTAAAGCCCCTTCTTCAAAGTAACCGAGAAACGTTCATCGAGTTGAGCGTTGAGATATAAGTTTCCCTCCATCTGAAAGAAAGTGGATAGTTCGCCCAGCTCATCGTAGATATATTGAGTTCTCATATCCATGCCAAGTGAGATTGTCTCGGATACCTGCGGTTGGAACTTTGAAAGATCAGACAGGGGTGTTTTGTGCACGGCCATCTCCGTAAACGCAAAATACTGAGAGCCGAAACCGTTTCTCATACCGCCCCCGGTGGGACTGACATGGCAGAGATTGCATTTCTGCTCCACATCAGCGGAGAACCTCGGCAGGCTAAAAGAGAGAGGAGCTATTATCAAGCCTGCAAGAAAAACGAAAATCGCAATGACATATCCAATCTTCATACGCCTCCAATCATAGCTTTTTAAATTAACGCTGGCTATCCATAATAGGTTCCGGCCAAAAAAAGAGGCCGCCTCTGAAGGCGGCCTTAGAGGAAAGATATTTCTTCCGCTACTTCAAAAGCGTCATTTTTCTTACAGCGGCGGTTCCGAATTCGTCAAAATTGACGGAGTAGAAATAGGTTCCGCTGGCAACCGTCTTGCCGGAAGTATTGGTGCCGTCCCACGTAATTGAGCGGGTTCCCTCACTCAGCGGGAAGCTTCTCACCATGCGGCCGGTAACGTCGTATATGGCCAGTTCTCCAGCGTGGATTTCACCGTTGATGGAGATTACAGTGTTGGCGTTGAAGGGATTGGGATAGTTCTGTCCGAGAGCGAAGTCAAACGGCAGATCGAGATCACTATCCTCAATCGCCAACGGGATCAACTCGCCATCCTCGATCTCCAGGTAGAGAACGTTGTTGATCGTCCATACTCCCTGGGCGTTCCAGGCGGCTCCGGCATCGTTGTCGTCCACATACATAATGTGCAGGTTGCCGTCAACCGTCTCTGCCATCGATGACCATAAATCATGGTCGCAATCAGGCGGACCGCAATCCGGAGTGGCCGAATTCGTGATGTTGACCTTATCGAACCAGGTGGCGCCGTTGTCTGTTGAGGCGGCCGCATAGAGTTCGTGGTTGGCAAAGCCTGCCGCCGAGACATCATCATGGGAGCCTTCAGACCAGAGGGCGAAGATATTGCCGTTGGAGGGATCAACACCCAAGCTCATTTTCATGATGCAGGCATAGTAGATCCAGCCCTGTGAGGGGCAGCCGCCTTGAGCTGAGGTTATCATAGAATTACCGGTTCCGGCGCTCCAGTGCATCAGATCACCGATCTCCTCCTCGGCGTAATTGTCCAGCTCGAGATAAGCGACATGAAGATCGCCGTTGTGATCATAGACGCCTTCCACGTCGGGCCAGGCGGTCACAGAATCGTTGGGGGTATATTGTGTCACATTTGAAGGAGCGTTGAAATCCCAGACTACACCGTCATCTGATTCAATTACGAATACATCGTAAAATACCGCCTCAGGTTCCGGATAGTCGGCATAGATAATGGCCGATTTTTCCGAAACGGGCGATGAGATAATGATCATGCTCAAACCTGCAATGCCACGAACCTCTTCCCAGCGCGACCATGACGCACCATCGTCTTCCGAGTACGTATAACCCGTTCTCATGGGATGGGCTTCATTAACAGTGGCAGTCAGGTGCAGCCGGCCGTTAGTATCTCTTGAAAGATACGGCCATATATAGCCGGCCCCGACGTCCAGGAAATACTCGGAGAAGATACCGAAACCCCTGACAGCATCTACGGAGACGGAATTGTGGGAGGAAGGTACGGCGTCTGCCAGATGGTAGGCTATAACAGCCTCGCCGCCACCCATTATGTCGAGTGTTGAAAAACCGGTGCCATCCTCGGCAAGGACGCGCATCCCATCCTGACTCCAGTCGCCACCGCTTTCACGGAAATTGTAATAGACATAGCGTGGGCGAGAGGCTTCGGTCATCCCCCTGGTCCACGATACGTGGATACCACCGAGCTCATCAACTGCGATTCTGTTGCCGGTGGAGCCGTTGGTCTGGTACTCGTAGGATGTCTCTCCAACTATTTCCCCCGGGGAATCAGTGATGGTCGGCGGAGGCAGGGCTATAGGGGTCTGAGTGCCGGGATTCGAAGTCCCGTCATCGACCACGGTACTAATAATCTTGCCCGGCTTGACCGCCAGGACAATTCCCGGCAATAAAAGCGCAAGCAAGAATACCAATAGCACGGTTCTCATGGGTTCCTCCTTTCAGAGGGGTTTAAATTTGGTTACAACGATCTAATAATCAATCAAATACAGTCGTTCCCATGCACCTGATCTCAACATAATAAATAATATTATTTTCGCCACCATAAAAAACGATTTTGTCAATTTTTTTTGCCTTTTTGCAGCCTGTGAAATTACCTTCAATTTCAGCTTGACATAGACATATTTCCTGCTAAGATATAATATATCAAAGAGTTGAGAAAAGGAGAGGGGGAGTTTTGGTGAAAATAAGAGGAGAATTTGCCAGAACCTACGATAAATTCGTGCAGCGTAAATCATTGCTTCCGGAAGGGCTCCGCGAACTGGTAGATTCCACATACGCAAAGGAAATCCTCGAGTTCGGATCGGGGACGGGAGCTGTCGCTGTTGGCCTCAGCCTGGCGGGATACGATATCACTGGAATAGACTTCTCTCCGGATATGCTGAGGGCAGCGCGGTCAACGGCCAAAAAATATGATGCCAATGTGGAATTCCTGGACGGCGATATTGTAAAGATCAGGTTGGATCGGAGATTCGATCTTTTGATTTGCCTGGGCAACACGCTTCCCTTGATTACGGGAAGAGGCGAATCAAGAAGGTTTTTCAAAAACTGTATAAGGCATCTCAAGCCTGGCGGCACGGCGATATTCCAGATACTGAACTACGATCGAATTCTTAAAGAAAGGCCGACTACTTTTGCGATCGATTCTCAGGACGATCTTATACGGATAAAGCAATACCGTTACGGTACGAGGCTTCTGGATTTTGTAATTACGCTGATCGACAATTCGAGAGTTCCCCCCGCCATAACGATTTCAAAAAGAAAGCTAAAGCCCTGGACCAGAAGGGAGATCTCGGCCGAGCTGAAGGAGGCTGGATTTGATAAAGTCAGCGCATATAAAGACTATAACCGAGGGCGATTTAATCTGGTGTCAAAAGACCTCATAATTGTAGCTAAAACCTGGAAGAAGGGGAGACCATGAGAAAAAAAATATCGCTTATATGTTCGGTCGCGGTTTTGACGGCTTTGCTGATGGCATGGGGCAGTAAGGCACTAGCGGCAGAATGTGTTGGATGTCATAAGAGAAAGAATCCGTCTCTTGTTAAGCACTGGCAGGATTCAAAGCACGCTGAAAATGAGATAGGATGTATTGATTGCCACAGCGCGGAAAAGGGGGAACCCGACGCCTTCAAGCATTACGGTTCGACTATCGCCGTTATCGTGTCGCCGAAGGATTGCAGCGGTTGTCATGAGACCGAGGAGAGAGAAAACAGCACCTCGCGGCATGCGCACGGGGCGGAGTTTATCGGCTCCCTCGATAATTTTCTGGGCGAGATTGTGGAGGGGGCGGCGGCGGCCACCTCGGGATGCAGGCAATGCCATGGCTCCGAGGTCAGAGTTCTGGAAAACGGCAAGTTAGATCCGGCCACCTGGCCTAATACAGGAATCGGCAGGATTAACCCCGATGGTTCGAGGGGTTCATGCTCGGCATGTCATATGAGGCATTCGTTCTCAGCGGCCCAGGCTCGGCGTCCTGAAAATTGCGGTCGCTGCCACATGGGGCCGGATCATCCCCAGATTGAGATTTTCAACGAATCCAAGCATGGCATTAAATTCTATGCTTCAGAGGATGATATGAATCTCGATTCCGATACCTGGGTCCTGGGGGTTGATTACAGCGCGGCGCCGACCTGTGCTACCTGTCATATGTCGGCCACCCGGAAACAGCCCGTTAACCATAACGTGGGTGGAAGGATTTCATGGACACTTCGCCCGATAATCTCGACCAAGTTAGAGAATTGGGAATCGAAACGGGCAAATATGAAAGATGTCTGCAACAGCTGCCACGGCCCGGAATGGGTTAATAACTTTTTCATGCAGTTCGATGATGCGGTTGAATTATACAATGTGAAATTTGCATCTCCTGCAAAGTCCATTATGGAAGATTTGAGGGTTGCCGGCAAGATCACAAAATCGCCATTCGACGATAAGATTGAATGGACTTTTTTCGAGCTCTGGCATCATGAAGGGCGTCGCGCCAGGCATGGCGCAGCCATGATGGGGCCCGATTTCACTCAGTGGCACGGATTCTATGAGGTAGCCAAGCATTTTTATTTCGAGTTCATTCCCGAGGCGGAGGAACTTCTGCCGGGCGTTTCTCAAGTGTACCTTGAAGATGAAATGCACCAATGGTTGAAGGGATTATCTCCGAAGCAGATTAAACAGCAAATTGAATTTTACCGAAAACGCTACGGAGAATAAGATCTATCGATCTCGGATTTTGATGTTGACTGCCAGAGCGATTGACTTATCTTAAGGCCAAGTGGCGCTATCGTCTAGGGGTTAGGACAGGTGGTTCTCAGCCATCAGACCGGGGTTCGATTCCCCGTAGCGCTACCAAGCTTACAACCCCCTGTCAAATAAATACTTGACAGGGGATTCCTCTTTTCGTAAATTTGCCACGAAAGTAAAAATGTTGCGTTTGTGCTTTATTTGCGACATTTTGCGGCAATGCACTAATGATGTAATTTGCTGCTCTCCAATAGTGCGGAGGGTGATTTAGTTTAGTAATTGTGGTCGACAAAAGGGTCGGCCCATGAGGGGCTGAATTCTCAGTGAAGTTCAGCGATAATGAGAAGGAAACAGCAGTCAAGATTGGATTGCAATAATCAAGTTGCTCATACGAAATATATAATAAATTTCCGGCGAATATTTTTGGGATGATATTGGAAACCATCTAAAAAATCTGCTAATGTGAAACATTATGGACGCCGATATCGTTATATAGACCGCGCTATGTTGTGGCTGGCAAAATACTGAAGGAGGTTACGGGAAAAGACAATCATTTTTTTAAGACAATTTTTGCAACGGATTCTCTTGTTTGAAAGTGTCTCCATTATGGCTGATAGAATCGCTATCTTGTGTTTACCTCAAGAGGAAGCATAATCAAACGGGGAAAAAATTAGTTCAAAGAGGTTAAGATGCAAGTTAGCAAACTTTATGTTGGAAATCTCAGTTATTCCGTCACTAATGAGCAACTGGAAGAACTGTTTTCCAATCACGGAGAAGTCAAGGAAGTTAGAATAATCGAGGGCAAGGGTTTTGGATTCGTGGAGATGTCCGATATTGCGGGAGCAGAAAAGGCGAAAGAAGCCCTTGACGGCTCCGATTTTGAAGGCCGCACCATAAAAGTCGATGAAGCGCGCCCTCCAAGAGAGAGAAGCGATCGCCCGCCGAGAGGCGGACAGCGCGGTGGCTATCAAAGGGGAGGCTATAGCCGCTATTAGCATATGGGAGCAGTAATTCAGATACGGTAATGTATCTGAAGTATTGATTAGCCAGACACCACATATAGCAGATAAGAGGGAAAGCTTTTTCAAAGCTTTCCCTCTTCTTGTTCGGTTTCAGAGCCTCCCTGACTACCTGAGGATTTGAATAAAAACAGGTTCTTTTTGTGGCCTTTCGGAAAGGCAAATTACAGGAATCCCCATTCATCCTTGAAATTATGCGGGGGAAAAACTAGATCTATCTTCCATGAGAAAATTTATGTTATTTTCGTATACGGGAAAGGTGAGATGCGACAGGTAGTCGACCGGGTTCGAGGGGTCTCAGCCTCAAACGCACTGCTCGGTCCGATGGATTATCTCGTTTTGCAGCGCTACGCCCAGGTTAACGAAGTAATCGCTGTAACCTGCGACGCGGACTATCAGATCGCGATGCTTCTCCGGTTCGCGCTGAGCCTCGCGCAAGGTTTCGGCGCTCACGACGTTAAACTGAATATGATGGCCGTCCATGCGGAAATATGCGCGAATGAGGTGAATCAGTTTATCAATCCCGACATTGCTTTCAAACACCTGGGGGGTAAACTTCTGGTTCAACAGGGTCCCGCCGGTTCTCAGATGATCGATTTTGGCTGCAGACTTTAAAACCGCGGTAGGCCCCTGGCGATCGGCACCCTGGACAGGTGATATCCCCTCGGAAAGGGGTTGACCATACTTACGCCCATCAGGAGTGGCGCCGACTACACTGCCGAAGTAGATGTGGCTGGTGGTCGGGAGAAGATTTATGCGGAAATGCCCGCCCCTGGTGTTCGGACGGCCGTCGATAGATTGGAAAAAACTTTCAAAAACCTGTCGCAGAATATCATCGGCGTAGTCGTCATCATTACCATACTTAGGAGTGTCGTCCAGAAGCTTATGATGAAGTTCCATAGCGCCTTCGAAATCATTATTCAATACATTAACCAACTCCGGAAGAGGCAGGGTTTGTTTATCGAACACATTGTATTTGATGGCCGTAAGAGAATCCGTAATTGTGGCGGTTCCAACTCCCTGAATATAGGACGTGTTATACCTGGCCCCTTCACCATTGTAATCCCTTCCATTCTGTATGCAGTCATCGATCAGTATAGACATAAACGGAGCCGGAAGATATTTAGCCCAGAGCTGTTCGATAATCCTGTTGCCCCTGATTTTTATGTCGACGAAGTGCTTCAATTGTCTCTCGTAGGCGGCGTAGAGTTCTTCAAATGTCGTGAATGAAGCCGGGTCGCCGCTTTCGATCCCAATTCGTTTGCCGGTTTGCGGGTCCACGCCATTATGAAGAGCGATTTCCAGAACCTTTACCAGATTGAAGTAGCCGGTCAGGATATAACTCTCTTTGCCAAATGCGCCTGTTTCCACACAGCCGCTGGCCCCGCCGTTTCTGGCGTCCTCGATGGATTTACCCTGCCTTACAAGTTCCTGTATAATAGCTTCCGTGTTGAAGAGCGAAGGCTGACCGAACCCGGTCTTAATAATCTCCAAGCCACGTTTCAGCAATCTGTCAGGGCTTTTCTTACTTACCTGCAGCATTGAACCCGGCTGCACGATGCGCATCTCCTCGATGACATCCAGAATCAGAAAGGTCAGATCGTTGCAGGCATCCTCTCCGGATTCGGTAACACCCCCCAGATTGATTAGGCAAAAGTCGGTGTAGGTGGCGCTTTCCTGAGCTGTCACGCCTACTTTTGGCGGCGCCGGCTGATTGTTGAATTTAACCCAGAAGGCCTGCAGCAACTCACGAGCGCGCTCCTCGGTGAGATTGCCATTTTCCAGGTCATGCTTGTAGAAAGGCCATAAATGCTGATCCAGCCTCCCGGGATTGAAGGAATCCCAGGTGTTTAGCTCGGTTATGACGCCGATATGAACAAACCAGTAATACTGCAGCGCTTCCCAGAACGTTTCCGGCGCATTTGCCGGCACGCGTGTGCAGATATGCGCCATTCCTTCCATCTCCTGTTTTCGCACGATATCCGACTCCGCGTCGGCCATCACCTTAAGCCTCTCTGCATATCGCCCGGCAAAACCAATCAGAACTTCGGCCGCGATGGCCATAGCTCGAAGTTCTTCCCTCTTATCGAAGGCGTCCGAATCGGTATAGTAGTCAAGATCAGCAATATGTTTATCAATAGCACGCCCGAAATCTTTCATTCCCTGCTTGTATATCTTGTTGTCCAGTACGGTGTGGCCGGGAGCGCGCTGTTCCAGGAACTCGGTGAATATCCCCGCCTCATAGGCTGCTTTCCAGTCGTCGTCCACCTCATAGAAAATTCTGTCTCGGATGGAACGACCACCCCAGAATGGTATTATAATGTCGCTTTGTATCCGACGTTCCACCTCTCCTATTTTGAAGGAAACCTTTTCCCGCGTATCCAGGACCTTAAAATCATCGAGCGAATGAGTGCAGATCTCCGGGTATGTAGGCGTAGCCTTCGGCGCCGGCCCTCGCTCGCCGACAATGAGTTCCCCGTCATTTATGCATATTTCCTTGTTTTGAAGAATATGCTTGAATGCCAGAGCCCGGGCTACCGGTACCGATACCCGTTCGGCAACGCCCGTCTTGTAGAACTCCGTTAGCAGGGTGGCTCGCTCCAGCGAAATGGCGGGAATGGCTTTTAAGCTCTGTTCCCGCAGGGTACGTATCCTGTCATTCACAACTGCTCATCCTCCAATAGATACTTTATACCCATGGGATTCCAACATTCTTCCGGCCTGACGAACCTGTTCTGTGGGCATTGTCTGCCAGCGGCGACGCGGATGCCCCATTTCAAACCGCTCGACTTTGTCCTCCCCCAGCTTGTTATAAGGCAACAGGCTCAAGCGATTAATATTTGGCAGATCGGAAAGAAATGCCGCTATAGCCTCAAGATTATCCTGGGTGTCGGTAATATCCGGTACCAACGGGATACGGACAATTACTTTATCGCCCTTTTCAGTCAGACGGGCCAGGTTGGAGAGTATTCGCTGGTTCGATACTCCTACATATTTCTTGTGATCATTTTCATCCATGATCTTGAGATCATACAAAAACAGATCGACCAGATCATAAATCTGCTCAAAATCCTCCCACGCAGTATATCCCGATGTATCCACAGCCGTATGGATGCCCAGACAATGACATTGGTCTAATAGAGCGTTAAGAAACTCCACCTGCATCAGCGGCTCCCCGCCGGAGACAGTCACGCCGCCACCCGACTGATCATAGAAAATCCGGTCTTTCAGGATTTCTGCGATCAATTCCTCGACCGTCATGGTGCAGCCGATTGTCACGTCCTTCGCCGAGGAAACCCCAGCGGCTCCGCGCAACGATCGAACGTGCCTGGATTCCGGGTTGGGATTACGGCTCTCGGGATTATGGCACCACCAGCAGTCAAGCGGACAGCCTTTGAAGAAAACAGTTGTGCGGATACCGGGACCATCATGAATGGCGAACTTCTTGATGTCGAAAATGATGCCTGTCTGTGCCATGCGGCTCTCCATAATAACCGATTGGATGCGACCCGCCTGTGAAAGTGCGCTAATCTAAATATACGTTTTTAGCCGGGAAGAATCAACTTCTCAGTAGGGGCTCTCGCTATTCTACAAAAGGCTGTAAACAGAAGCAAGATGTTTTGGGATCTGCGGATTCAAGTATTTACGAAAAGCGGCATGAGCTCGTCTGTCTCGCAGATATACTATTTCTCAAAACTGGATAACTTCGAGCGAGTAATTTCGGGTATGGGCGTGGATAATGTGTTTACAATATATCGTTTCAACAGTTTTTCTCATATCCTTTTGGGGTAATCTCCATTCCTATACAAACGTCTTCAGGATTTCTTTCTGCAATCCGACCAATTCTGAATTAGCATCGCTGATTTCGTTGATCTTCTGTTGAAGCCTCTTGAGGAGATTTTGCCTCTCCAGACCATTGCGAAGGATAATCAGGAGATCATCGTTATCCCATGGTTTTTCGATGTATTGGAAAAGCCCCACCTCGTTAATGGCTTTGATGGCGTTTTCCTTATCGGCGTAACCTGTGAGAATAATACGTGGGACATCAGGTCGTATCTCTCTCACTTTAGCCAGAAAGCTTATACCGTCCATTTCCGGCATAAGATAATCGGAGAATACGATATCTATGTCGTTATTCTTGATGAATTCCAAGGCTGATTTCGCGGATGTGAAAGTTTTGATATTAAAATTCGTCTCCAGGGTCAAGAATGCCCTCAGGCTGGTCAGGACCATTTCCTCGTCATCCACCAGCACTATTGTCGAATCCGTTTGAATGATTGCCACCTTTCTCTCCTATTTTAGATTCCTTTGCTTTACAGGCAGGACACTATATCGGGGGAATAATCCGGAATGCAGTTCCCTGATTTTTGCCATGGCACAAATTATCAAACCTCCAGAGCATAAACCTCGTCTTATCCGAAAGCCCGGATTAAAAAAGAACTCACTATGGACTATCTCGGTCGGCCGGGCTTGATCCCACGCGCCCAAGAAGGCTCCTCAAGCGTTTGGCCAGCTTCTTCATCACTCCCTGCGTGATTCGGACATTATCTCCCAGTAGGTCAATGAAATCTTCCTTCTGGATTCTCAGCAGCCGACTGTCTTCCATGGCTATTGCCGTAACGACTCTCGGGTCGTTATCGAATAATGCCCACGTACCAAAAACGTCTTTGTGGGCGCCTATCATAACATCTGACGCGTCTCGTATCAGTCTAATCCTGCCTTCAATAATCATATACATGCAATCGGATATGTCACCCTCCTTGAAGATTAGATTTCCCTTTTCGATTTCAACCTCTTCAGTGACAGCAGCGATTTGAGCCAGATCCTCGGTAGATGTAAATTCGAAAATATCAACGTCCTGCAAGAACACTACTTTTTCTATCGTGGTCAGCATTGGATTAGGTTGTTTTGATACCTACCCTTTGAACTCAGCAGGGTTTCCCGTCCACGCTCCTGATGTTGAGATCATGGTTCATTAACCTTCGGGATTTAATTTTTTTAAAGCATATCTGGCTGTCTCAGCGATAGCCCGGTCCGCGGCGTTGCTTAGCCCACGGGCGGCCATGGCGAATCGCCTGTTTTTTTGCTCAGCGATAAAATACAGAGTGCAGACAATAAGCCAGCGGTTATCACCATTCAAAAGCATTTGCAAACCTTCGTCTGTCGACCCCAGCCTGAAGCCCCAGAGAGGTTCCGTATATTTAAGCAGGGACCGAACCAATACGGTTTCCACTATCGGGATTATATATTTTTTTGGATTGGAATCAAGAATATTATCGAGAAATTCCACTGCATCGGCCCTGAGGCTCGGCTTTTCGCTGGTTATACCCAAATATGCATTGTATATATCCCGGGAATTATAGTTAAGGCCCAGGAGACGAAACATCCTTTCCATGCCTCGTTCCAGGCTTTCATGCAATGCTCTTGTGATAAGGTGTCTTGCCTGCCTGCTGTTGTCTCCGCTCTCTATTTGCGTTGGGATCAGGCGATTAGCGCGGCGGTTGAACCTGAATAGAACAGCATTCATTCTGTAGTAATTCTCGGCTTCGGCCAGGATGCTCTTTTCGATAAGCCGGGAATCCAGTTTCAACATCGGGTAGTGCTCTCTCAGCTTATTCAGACCTCTTATGGTCTCGTAGCGGAGAGTCAAGTCCTCTTGAGTTAAATTCTCATATAAGGCACTAACCGCCCTTTTAGAGCCGATGAGGGCCAGGACCTTTGGAATCCTGGTTCTTATCCTCATGTTTTCTCCCGGATCTCTGAAACGTTGCAGCAAAGGGTCAATAACTCTATCACCGTAGTCAGCCAGGGATTCACGGGCATAAATGGCTATCGCACTATTGCCGAGGTGCGATATCAGAATCGGAATGAACTCTTCCGATCGAGTTTGGCCGGCGCTTATCACAGCAGCCTTGAGGACCTCAGTGGAATTGTCGCGCAGCAATTTTATAAGGGTCGCATTCAACTCCGGGATTTTGACTATGCCGATGATTTTAGCGATATTGACTTTCAAGAGTCCGCCCTGCATATGGGGAGTATCTGACCATTCGATCTGGTCGACTAAATTCTTTATCAAACCCTCCAGTCCAAAAGCGCTACCAAACGCCTTCCCTTCTTGTATAGCGCGGGCAGCGCAGATCAAAGCGGATGTCTTGACTTCTATACTGGATTCAGACAGGAATTCCCGCAAAATCTCTTCGGGATCGTCCGATCGCTGGCAGATATAACTTATGGCTTCTATCCTGACCTCCTGGCTGCCATCCGTAATAAGCGCTTTGGCCTCAGCAGTGAAATCCTCGGTCTCGTAAAAGGAAATCATCCTGAGAACCTGAGCTCGGATTTCGGGGGAGGAGTGACCGATCAGCTTTTTGAGATGCGGCGGTAAAAAACCATTTCTGGTATTTTCAAAAAGATTCAAAACATACAGGATCTGTCTTTCATTATCGCTGTCCAGCACCTTCATCAGATTTCTCACTGTTGACGTATCGGCCCCGCTCAATGACAGCTCATCAATATCAATAGTATGTCTTTCAATGGCTCGACGAAACGAATTGATGTACTCCTTTTTCATTTTCAAAATTATGAGTATCCAGAAGAAGATCAGGGCAATAATGAATAGACTCACGTATCTTATTGGAAGACCCATGCCGATGGTCAGGGCAATTAACAGAAGACCTCCCAAACCCACGGCCAGGTTATCTACGAAAACGTCGACAATACTCTTGGCCTGATTTTTCACCGACGGCGGGATCGGTATTGAAAGCAACTCCATGCCTGCTTTGTTTACCGATTGCTTGAGGCTACCCTCGCTGACTTTGATGAACACCGCCGACCAGAGAGCAGGGGTCAGAAGGCTACCTACAGCTCCCACGAAAACACCGGCCGGCAGAAAGAACAAGGCCCTGACGGTGCCAAGTGATCTGAGTATTCTACCGGTCAAGAATAATTGGATGATGAGAGCCAATATGCTCAAGTTCGAGAGCCAGAAACCGAAGAAAGCGGTGAGTTGATCCTGATCAGAGAACTCATTCGAGGCTATAGCGCTGAATTGGAAATCAACCAGACTGGCCACAATTACACTGATGCCAACCAATGTGGCCGTCAAAGCAAGGTGTTTTGATTTGGAAAATAATTTAAAGGGGTTGTCAATTTCAAACGATTGTTTCATCCGCTTTTGAGCTTGAATCCTATCCCGGAAGCTTTGTTTTCCGCCTTTTCGCCAGATAGTTAGCATCAATATGAGACTGAATATCATAAAACCGATGGCGAAAAATAGGAGGTTTGAGGTCTCAAGGACAGGGGCCAGGTAACTGGTGAGATAGCCGCCGAAGATACCGCCGGAAATTGCCCCTGCCCCTATCAAGCCAAATAACCTTTTCGCCTCCCGGGCATTGAATATGTAATTTGCCAGAAGCCAGAACTGACTTGTGGATATGACACCGAAGATCGCGACCCATATATAAAACAGATAAAGAAACCAGGCCGCTGTGATATTGAGGTGTAAGAGATACCAGAAGATCAGGAGATTTGAAACTATGAACAACAGGGTGGTCGCTATAAAGTAATTAAGACGGATTTTTCTGGAAAGCCGCGAGTAAATCGACACTACAATACCTGATGCGACTGATACGAGGACGAAGGCAAAGGGGAGCTGTTTTACCCCCAGGTGAGTGAGGAACATAGAGTTGCGGACCGGCTTTACAATCATCAGCGAAGCGATAACAAAGAATATATAGGCAAACATCAAGGAGACCCTGAAACCCTCGCCTTCTCGAATACCAAACAGTTTTTCGAAAAGAATCTTCATAATGATTGGATAGGAAAGATACGAAATTACTGGAAGTTAATAAAGATGGAAATCGCCCGATAAAATGCCCGGGCTGTACAACTGACTTTTCATCCCTCAGTTTCTTCTGACGTTTTCGTCCGGAATTGATTCCCCGCATATCGGACTGCTAAAATCCAGACTAATACGATAAGAGCTGTTCCGAGTGATAGCCAGCGAATACTGGAGAATTCGGTGAAAATCGAGGTGATCGCCAGGCTTACTCCGACTGCGAGGACCTTGGCGAACCTCTGCACGAACATATCTATGAAGGCCTTGGCCTTATACTTTTCGTCACGGCTGGTGGGAACGTAAAGAGATTCCTTGGCCGATTGATTGATGGAGTAGGAGAAACCGTTATCCGCAGTGTTCAGGAAGCTACCCATCCATAGAATGGGCGCCGCCAGAAAACCCGATGTCGATGAAGCCGATCCAATTCGGTAGCCCCTCGCCGCACTCGATATTGATCTCGTGCTCGACGAGCAGCTCATCGTGCATCGGTGGTGGCAAAAGCGGCGCAAGCGATTCAACGTAGGGGCGGTAATTGAGATTGAATTCGCTGTAACACGAATCCCTGATCTCTCCGGTATTGAGGTAGTGCTCGCTCTCGGTGTGGATATCCTTGCCGCGCTGCATAGGCTCGGTCGTCGGGCCTTTGAGCCTGTCGATCCAGCCGAAGTACCAGTACCTTTTGCAGCGTTCAAATGCTCCGTGTTGCGATGCGCTCGTTCTAGTCCAGACTCTCTTTTTGTTCGGGCTCAATTTTCATTTTCCTTTTCAGATTCGCAGCTATCTTGTCTTCATTTCCTATTTGATGGCGCTCGCACCATTCTAAAATCATGTCGGCTTTGATGGCGTGGAAGCGTTGTCTCGCTCCTCGGGGCCCTAGCCTAGCTGTTCGGTATGACAGTTTGCCCAGCGCAGGGCCTATGCGATCAGACTTCGGAAGCTTCGCGTGCTTCATATAGCAATCCCAGCACGAGATCACAGCCTCGGCATTCACCAGCAACTCGCCGTCGCCGGTCTGGGCCAGGGGCATTGACTGAGCGCTTCGATAGCGCTTGTTCACAGGGTCGGGATCGGAAGCGAAGCGCACCATCCACTCGTAGATGAGCCCGTTGGTATCGCCGCCCATGATCATCTGGCGGTGCATTCCCGTCTCGCCCCCCTCGACCATGAAACGCCCCCCTCGCACGATCTTGCGGTTGTCGCGCAGCCACAAACAGTGCTTGGCTATGCCGTGCCCGTCTACCCACTCAGTTGTGAGGGCTCCGTTTTCGTTGTGCTCTTCGAGCCAGTCCGATGCGGGCTTCTGCGTGGGGATATACAGGATCCGCTTACTGATGGCTTCGATATCGCGCTGGCTATAATCAGCGTCCCCGGTATTCAAAACGCGATCATTGTTGGCGCAGATGATCAGTCTGATGGCTCCGTTGACTACCCGGGTAGGCAAGTTCTTTTCGTTGAGCGTGAAACTCTGGGTGCCCAACATGGACCGTAGCTTTTTGGTGATGTCCCCACGCTTATCGGGGAGTCCTTCGTCGATGCGCAGCAGAGGGCACCGCGCGATGTCATTGTTGAAACTCCCTGTGACAAGCTCGAATTCTGTTGGTCCCCCATTGTGCCATATTCTCGACAATCCATTTGACAAGAGCCCCTTGCCGGCGCCCCCAAAACCATCCAGGTAGAGCGCTGAGTTTTGCGAGCCCAACTGGGGGACCGCAGCAATCCAATCAAACAGTAGATCAATCACCGGGCGCCCTTCAGGGAACCGCTTGGTAGGTTTGCAGCGGCCACTACCTACCATGAGCTTGAGCCACAGATCTATCTGCTCGTCATAGACCGCTTCCGTCACCTGGGGTTGAGCAATCGCCTCGTGAAAAGTGCTCCTACCTTTTTTGATCTCGAACCAGCTCTCCCCCTCCGTCATGAACCCAATGACCTTATCGGTATTGGTGCAATACTCCTGAGCGATCTGGGGCGCCGCTTTTATGCAGGTTTTCCCTTTGGCGTTTTCATACTCGATGTCCAGCGTATCCGGCCCGTCTGCCCAGGCATCTCGCAACACGGGGATAAGCTCGCTGGGTTTCTTCATGCCCGTGTATTGCTCGATCCTGAAGTCATAGATGTAGTACGAATCGCGGTACTGAATTATTGAGCGCCGGATGAAGAACTCGTTGGGCACGTCTTTGACTCGCGCCTTCTCACTTTTGCTGATGTCTATCGTGGCCTCGTCGTCGTCCAGGTCCACTCCCAGCGCTCTGGCGATGCCCGCAAGCTTGGGACGTAGCTCAGCTTGCTTGGCCCAGTAGTCCTGCTGATTACGCTTGATCTTGTCGATGGCTTTGGCCATCTCCTGCTCGATGGTCTTCTTGTCGTCCCCGGGCTCGTCGGCCCAGACCTGCAGCGACGGGCGCAGTATCTCGGCAAGCTCGGCAGGGTCGGCCTCACGGCCTTCCGGGAACCACGCGATAGTCGAGCAGACTCCTTGGAGCGTTTGATCCCGCTCGCCGGGATTCGCCATAGACTTGCCCTTGAGCACGGCTTTGATGGCTATCTTGAATTTGTTGTTTGGACTCACCCGGGTGAGACTGTCAGTGAGCTGCTTTACCAGCTCGGATGATGGCGCCGGCGCCGCCGTCTCCTCCTTCTCTTCCTTGGCGCTGCGAGGCTCGGGCATCTTGATCCCGATCTCCTCGGGCGTGTAACGCACGTCGGGATCACAGTAGGCAAGCTCGACGAGTTTGTCCGTCTTCTGATTTGTGAAGCCAGGCAATCTCCACACTCGTTGAATGCTCGCGGTGTCGTCGAGCTGCCATCCGTGCTTGGCGGCGAGAGCGATGATTGGCTTTTGCCAAGCGGAGTACGCCTTCTGCGCCTGCGTTCGCTTCGTCGGGGTGTCGAGTATCAGCGGCACCTTGAAGAACCAGTAGACATGCACGCCGTTTGCGGTGAGCACGATGGCGCTCGGTGGGGGGAGACCTTCGAGCAGGATAGCGGCCTCGTCGAGATCCTTGGGGAGATTGAGCGCTTTGTGAGCGCGGGGATTGCGAAAGTCGATATCGAGCGAGGAGCCCGGCATCGCGACGATCTGCGCCTTGCCTCCCTGCCTGTTCTCGGGGAGTCCCTTCTCCCGCAAGCCAAGCCCAAAGTAGACGTTGCGGTTGCCTGCGATGTCGTGCAGGTCGGCCATGTCGCTGGCGTCGAGCGTCCTGATGTTCTCAGCAGGCATATGGAGCGACCGCTTGCCCGGGTTGAGCCAAATAGTCAGTGCTCCGTCATTGAGCTTGTCGGCTGTCTTCCACAGCGCCTTGAGCAGTTCCCGCATCCACGTCCTTTTTGTTGGACTACTCTTCTACTCGGTGAGCTTTTCGAGGTCAATCTTTTGAGGGGAGATGTAGTGAAAAGGGCAGATCGCTCTGTCAAAATTGGTGTCCACACAAGATAGGGAGATCCCCCTTCGGACAGTGCCGGTTTTGTAAGTACCTAACCCATGGTCGGGATTTGAGAGCCATTCACCCCCGAAATCCCAGGATTTCAAACACCGAAATCCTGGGATTTCAGATCTGCTCAGAGCGCGCACTCGGGAAGTCTCTGGAAAGATAATAAACAGGGTGGACACAGGGTGGACACGAGATCCTTTTTAATTTCCTGCGCTTGCGGCCCGTGTCCACCCGCAAGATTTGGTGTCCACCCCTCGTTGGACACGAGATCCTTTTTAATTTCCTCTATTTATACTCTTGTGTCCAAGTAAAGTAATAAATAGAGGAACCCCTATATAAAAACACTAAAAACCCCGAAATCCCAACCTCTGGATTTCAGAGTTTTTAGTGTTTTTATACTAGTGAATTTGAAAACACGGTGGACACCGGACACCAACTTTTTTAGGGGATGGACTGGACAAAGGGGGTGTTTATGATCTACACACTGGCAAGCGCGGAATCCGCACCCGCGTTGTCCTTTCACTACCCCCGTCATGTCTTCCACCATGACGGGGGTTTTGTTTTGTAGACTGGTGTCAATGGTCGCTCTCACCCTGGAAGGTTTCCACGCCTGGCTCTGTAAGCGCGGGCGTTCGCGCTCCGCAGATCAATACCGCAGAGTTGTGAAGCGCTGGCTCAATGACCCCGATGAGATCGAGGCCAAGATGACGAGCAGCAGGTTCTCACCAAACTACCGGCGCTTTCTTGTCGCGTGCATTCGATCATGGGCGAAGTACACAAAGGATATGGATCTCGCGGAAAGGCTCGCGGACATCAAGCTACCGGCGCCCGTGCCTAAAGACGTGCGAGAGCCTTTCGGTATTGATGAGTGGTTCGATATTCGCGAAGCAATCGACAGCGATAAGTATCTGAGTGATGCGAAGCGATTGACTTGCAGCATCATCGCGCTCCGGGGAATTCGTTGCGGTGACATCTTGCGACTCACTAGACGCGAGATCAATCAAGCGCTCAAGACCGGCATACTCGCCTACGAAGGCAAAGGGGGGCGTAGGCAGCAGTACAACGCAGAGCCAATGCGCGCGTACCTCGAAGAACTTGCTCAGTTGCGTTGGAGCGGTGGTGATTGCGTGCGCAACCTCGTGAGCCCCGGCAGCGACGAAAGAAAATGCCAGGAGACGGCGGGGCGGGCCATCCGACAGGTGTTTGATCAACTCGCCGAGAGTCTGGATATAGATCCAGAGGATCTCTATGCCCACCGTTTCCGCCACACCTACGCCACTTATTTCTTGCAGCAAATGAAGGGAGATCCCGAGGCTCTCTTCAAGTTACAGCAACAAATGGGCTGGGCCAGGCTCGACACGGCGGCGAACTATCTGAGGAGATCTCGACGAGCGGAGCTTGACGAGGTAGAGTCCCGACTGCTCTCCGGCAGAAAGTCACGCTGAAATGTCACGGTCCAGATCTGATTACGAAGAAATTGCAGTCCTCCGCGATCCCGATGGCTTCGGGCTCATCGCCCCCGTCACTCGATTCAAAAAAGGCAACGGCTACCAAGCGTTTTCGTTCGCCATCATGAAAGAATTTGAACGCAAAGCAGGCGCCCCGGTGGAGCGCTCCTCATTCCTCAATGAGCGTCATATCGCAGCGGCCCATAAGCTGCTCGATGAGGTCGGTAAATTCATTGCCGGGGAGCAGGACAAGCTCAACACGGAGCGCCGCGCTCGGTGATGACCTGGCTGCTCAACCTCTTTCGGACATACAGGCATGAGGGCGTGCTTCCCCGAGCGATAGCCCTACCCCCAAAAGAGTGCGCGTCTTCACCGATTGAAGACATCGAAGAGGCGGATCCCCCCTACGATCATCCCTTCGATGTACCGAAGGATCGCAGGGGGGTGATCGAGAGCTATGGCGATTGCGGCGCCGTGAAGCTCTCTCCGAAATGGGAGAGAGCAAACATGGTGCTCCTCAAGGGATTGCCAGGCAGATGGAACAGAGGCAAGAGGCGCATGTACTGCCATCACAAGGCAGCTCCTGCTTTGCGGGAGGCGCTGCGCCGCTGCGAGATCTACGGCGTGCTCAGCTACATTGAAAAGCTGGGTTGTTTCAATTGGCGCCATATCCAGCACAACAGCAGCAAGCCACTCAGTTACCACTCTTGGGGCATCGCCTTCGACATAAACCCGAAGGACAACAGGCTCAAGCGCTACAAGCGCGGCACCGCTCCCAAGCCTTACAGCGAGGAATGGTGGGAAGTGTGGCCGGAGGGGGTGCCCGAGCTGCTGACCCGGGCTTTCAAAGAAGCAGGATTCGCGTGGGGAGGGAACTGGGCGACCGTGCCGGATCCAATGCACTTCGAGCTGGTGAGTGCCTAACTACGATAGGGTCGCCCCCCAGCTCTGGATGGGAGGAGCCCCCGACCCCGCGCGCCCCTATCCCGAGTTTGACGTGATTGTGCTCTGCGCCCGGGAAGAGCAACCCACTTTCCGGCGCTTCAAGGGCACAGTCATTCGAGCCCCGTTCGCGGATTCTCCGTACCCCACAGCGGTTGAGCGGAGAATCGCCATCCGCGCAGCTCGGGAGGTCGCCAAGCGGCTTAGGAAGGGGCAGAGAGTGCTTGTGACGTGCGCCATGGGCTGGAACCGCTCCGGGCTCGTCGTCGGACTGGCGCTCAAGATGGCCTCGCGCCGGCACGTGAACGAGATCATCGAGCGCATTCGCAAGGCCCGGGGCCCGAATGCGCTGTCAAACCCGGCGTTTGAGCGTTTCCTGCGCGGCTTCTCTGGGAAGCGGCGCCGCGTTACTTGAAAACGTACTTGAAGAGCAGGTAGCTGACACCGCCGGCAGCGGCGAGCTTGATCAGGAACCCTGCGTCAAAGCCCGGCGCCGGTACCACCTTGCCCTGAAAGATCAAGGGCTCGGGGTCTACC
>SDBT01001054.1_pt1 | contig 47089 bp, 102 predicted proteins | sample 2277101 | NCBI WGS metagenome assembly SDBT01 (sample SAMN10404973, study PRJNA504765) | marine sediment metagenome | isolation source: marine sediment core GS10_PC15, 103 cmbsf | place: Arctic Ocean: Southern Knipovich Ridge | collected 2010 | reverse complement strand
CCATGATCTACGGCGAGTTCGAGTTCCTGATCCGCAGCGTCCAGTTACATCAGGACGCCAGCAACCAAAACGCGAGTCTGAACGTCGTGTTGCCTGGCTCCTTCAGCGGCGAGATTCCTGAAGCGCTGCCGTGGGAGGACTGAATGGGATTACAAGGCGAGGTTCTGGGCAATGAGCCAGAGGGTGACGTCAAGGTCGACCTCGGGGGTGGCGATTCGGCGATAGCCGACGGCTTCAGCGCCTCAGGTGACGACAGCCCGCCACTCCCTGCCGATGGCGATTTGTCTGGCGACACCGCTGCCCTCGAGGAAGGTGTCGAATCCGGAACCGTTCAGGTCACCGGATACCACGACAACGAGACGACGGCGGTCGCAAAGCCCGGCGAGAAGCGGATGTATGCGCGTGTCTCGCAGGGCGTCTTGGCTGCCGAAATCTACCTTCAGAGAGACGGGTCAATCCGGATCGTGGATCACATCAGCGGCGGCGAAGTAGTGCTCGGCGGTGGCGAGGTCACAGCCAAGGCGGATGGGCCAAGCGTGAGCCTGTCAACTCACTTGACGCCATCCCCTTTTGGTCCGCTTGGGCCACCAACCCCGGGCACCTGATGCCACTGGACCCGTCGGGCTTGGAGTCCGATATCAACGACATCACGGACCCGGAAACGAAAGCTGAAGCCGCGCAGGCATGGGCTGACGCCATGGACTCATATGCCGGGGGGATATTCCCCGCATCCACGACGGTGAGCGCTGCCGCCGCTACGTTGAAGACCGCGATGGAATCCGCCTTCTCTCTGATTGATCCAGTCAGCACAGCCGCCGCCCTCGAAGCCGCGTTCGCCGCGTTCGCAGGAACCGTTTCGGGTGGCATGTCGCCGGCTTTTACGGGTACGCCCCCGCCGGCTCCCGTAGGTTTCACTCCGTTGGTGAGCGTCATCCAACCAGACAAAGCAACCGCGTCCGCGTTGTGGGCCACCACCATCGATACTTGGATGAAGACCGGCTTAGCTCAGATCGCGGGCGGCCCACCCCCACCCCCCGTCCCGTGGAGCTGAATCAATGACCGACCCGCTGCTCAGGCTTTTCAACGACGGTGGAGACATCGAATATTTAAATGGCCGCATCACGTTGTCTGCGGGCCTAGAAACAGCAGCATTTAACAGCCTCTTCGGAGGCAACGAACGTGACCCCGGGCTAGAGGGCGACGACCCATTGGAGTGGTGGGGCAACAAGACCGAGTCTCTTGAGGTGCGCAAGTTACGAAGCCAGTTCCAGCACCTGATCGAGACCCTTCCCCTCGTGCCGGCCAACCTACGGCGGCTTGAGGATGCGGCCGGGATCGATCTCGGCTGGTTCGTCACGGACGGTCCAGCCAGCTTCGTGCAAGTCGTGGCGAGCCAACCCGCCATTAACCGGGTGCGGGTCGACATCGGCATCTTGATCGACGACGAACTGTTCAAATTCTCTTTCACTGCGCAACCGAGTGAGCAAGCCACATGAGTCTCGCCACACCGACAACGCAAGAGCTGTCTGACCAGATAGTGGCCCAACTCGAGGCCGCCCTGTCTCAGACGATTCCTCTGCTGCCCAAAAGCTTCACCCGCGTCATGGCGAAGGCCTACGCCGGCGTCGTGATCCTCGTGTACCGCTACGCCGGGTTCAGCTTGTTGCAACAGTTCGTGACTCGGGCGAGCTTCGAAGAGACCATCGTCAACGGTGTCGCGATCACGCCACTGATCGAGTGGGGCAGGATCTTTGGTGTCGGCGACCCCCTGCCCGGGGCCCAAGCCGAGCTCATCATCGACGTCGTGGTCACGAACCAGACCGGATCCCTGCCCGGCAACTCCCAACTTCTCAGGGCGGATACCGGGGTCCTCTATCTCACAATTGCTCCCGTCCCCCTGACCGCTCCCGTCGTTCAGGCGACGGTTCGGGCTTCGTCGCCAGATGGCGGCATCGGGGACATCGGGAACCTGGAACCCGGCGACACCATGGATTTCGCCAATCCGTTGCCCAACGTGGCGACGACCGCCGCAGTGGTGTCCACGGTCACCGAGGGGGCCGACGCAGAGACCGAGACCGCGTACCGGGCCCGGATACTCGACCGCACCCAGGCACGGCCTCAGGGCGGCGCCTACGCAGATTACCGGGTATGGGGCGGCGAGGTCGACGGCATCCAGAACATCTACCCGTACACGTCCGATACCCCCGGGTTGGTGGACGTTTTTGCCGAATCCACCACGGCCCTGGACCCGGACGGGATCCCGAGCCTTGCGCTGCGAGAAGACGTGTTTGACGCCATCGAACTGGACGACAACGGTCTAGCCACGAGACGACCCGCCAACGCCGCGATCGCCAGTCCCGTCGGAGAACCCGGTGCAGTGTTCCCGATCACCCGCACCGCCTACAACGTGGATATCGCCGGCTTCGATGCCGAGGACCCAGCCACGGTCCAGGCGGACATCGCTACAGCTCTGGATCAGTACTTCAGAGGTCGCGAGCCTTTCATCGTGGGCCTCTCCGTGCTGCCGCGACAGGACCGGATCACGCAGGGTTCCGTGGCTGGCGTCGTCAGCGAGGTCGCATCTGAGAGCGGGGCGACCGTGTCCCTGGTGACCCTCAAACTGGGCGCCGTGGAAATCGTTGTCGCCGCACTGGCGAATGGTGAAAAGGCCAAGCTCGGAACCGTTACGTACCTCTGAGATCTCACGAAATGGCACTCAACTACCAAGTCAGATACCAGGGGCAGACGAATGTTGAAGCCGCGTATCCTCAGGGCAAGGCGCGGGACATCACGGCTCCAAGCGCTGGCGACGGCACCCCGTGGCATTCGGATCTAACGAGTGATTGGTTTGGGTTCTGGCAGGCGCTGTTGCTGCAAGGCTTCGTTGTGCCAAGCCAGACGCCGGACACCGCCGACGTTTCCCAATATCTTGAGGCCGTGAACAAGCTCGTCCGTGGCGCTTTGGTGGTGAGCAACTGGACGGAGCAGCCGACGCCCACGGCTTCCATTTTGAACGCCGGCGTGTATTCGCCGGATGACGACACCTTCGTGGCTGTTGGGAATTCCGCTACCATCCTGACCTCGCCGAAGGGGCTGGTGTGGACGTCTCAAACCGCTGCCGGGGCAGCCAACTTCCTCGACGTCGCTTACTCCACGACGCTGGGCATGTTCTGCGCCGTCGGGATCCTGGGAACAATTGAAACCAGCATCGACGGCGGCGTCACATGGGTGGCTCAAACAGCTGACGCGGGTTCAACGGAACCATTCGAAGCCGTGACGTATTCAGTCCCTCTGGGATTGTTCATTGCCGTCGGCGGCAACGCCACGGTTCAGACGTCCCCCAACGGCGTCGACTGGACGGCTCAAACGGTTCCGGGAACGTCCGCCGATTTTCAGGGCATCGCTTATTCAGACTCTCTTGGCCGCATGGCTGTTGTCGGTACCACAGGCAACATCTTTCACAGCGTCAACGGCGTCGACTGGCTGCCGTCAACGGGCGCCGGTGTCACCACATACAGCGACGTGGTGTTTGCCGAGAGAGTCGGAAAGTTCTGCGCCGTGGGCACCGCGGGAGCCGTTCACACTTCGCTCGATGGCATCGCCTGGATACGTGAAGCGGACCTTGGCACGGATTTGATCTCGGTCACCTATTTGGAATCCTTGGGACAGTTCGTCGCCGTCGGGGACACCGCCGAAATCCAGACCTCTTTAGATGCTGCGAACTGGTTCAAGCGAACCTCTGAAATCCTTGGCTCCGATCAGTCCGCCGTGTTCAGGTCGGAAGAGCTTGGGCTCTTCGTGACGACGGGCGAGGGCGGCGAGCTCCAAACTTCTCTACGCGTATAACTCTGGTGGATTGACAAATGGCACTCGATTACCTCCTCAGATATCCGGGCAGAACGCTGATTGATCCAGCCTATCCGCAGGGTAAGGCGAAGGACGAAAGCGCGGTTGGCGCCGGCGACGGCACCCCGTTCCAAGAAGACCTACTGAATGACCATTTTGGTTTCAGACAAGCCCTTCTGAAAGAGGCAACCGTTACACCCAGCGAGGTTCCCGATACCGCTGTCGCGTCTCAATATCTCGATGCCATGCTGAAGGTGTCGCGTGGTCCGGTGGTCGTCAGCAACTGGACGTCGAGGTCACCGCTTACCGCAACACAACTGGGCGCCGTCGAGTATTCCACAACGCTTGGTCTGTTTTGTGCCGTTGGCGTCAGCGTAGCGGACAGGATCCTGACGTCCGTCGATGGCATCACGTGGGTGTCTCGGACGCCGGGCAATCCCGCATCCGGCTTTCAGGGGATCGTCTGGTCCGCGAGCCTGAACCTATTCTGTGCCGTTGGCACCGCTACGATCGAGACCAGCCCTGACGGTATCACGTGGACGACACGGGTACCGGCGGCTGTAGAGGATCTTTTCGATGTCACGTATTCGGCATCGGTTGGACTGTTCGTCGCCGTCGGTGGTTTGGCAACCGTCCCCAAGATCCAAACAAGCCCCGACGGCATCACATGGACAACCCGTGCCCCAGCCGGTGTCGTCGACCGATTCAGGGCCGTCACCTTCTCCATAGCGCTTGGACTGTACTGCGCCGTTGGTTTCAACGGGCGAATCGAAACCAGTCCAGATGGCATCGTTTGGACATCCCGCACCGCAGCGGGGACACCAATTTTCCGAGGCGTCACCTTCTCCGAAAACCTGGGGCTGTTCGTGGCCGTTGGAACCGCGATTGAGACCAGTCCCGACGGGATCGTGTGGACGAGCGCGCTAGCGGGAACCGGATTGAATTCTGTGTCATACTCCACCGACCTAGCGCAGTTCGTGGCTGTAGGAGGATCCGGGGAGATCCGAACCTCGAACATTGGGACCGGCGACTGGGTCACGAGAAGCAGCGCTGGTGCCGCGAATCTAAACGGCGTCGTGTATTCGACTACGTCACGCGTATTCGCATCTGTCGGCGACGGTGCCCAAATCGAAACCTCGCTGTTCTTCTGATGGGCTTGTTCTTCAGAATATTCCAGCACCTGTTGCCGGATGCCTTGGCTTGGAGAATCAGAGACAAGGGCACTCCTTGGAAGATAGGTGACGGAAGCAAAATCGGTGACCCCGGTTTGCTTATCGGATCCGAGACAGCTGGGCGCATTATCGACCTGTTCTTTTTGGGCCTGAGTACGCCCTTCATCACCACGAAGACGTTCGTCGATGACGTGTATTTGGACACGCGCCCATCAACGACTCGCCAACTCGACGACTACGAAACCCAGTTCGGTTTGCTCACGGCGACGACTGAGGCGGCGCGTCGGGACAACCTGGCCACGGCATGGTCATCGACGGGCGGCCAGTCGTCGCGATACCTACAAGACAGGCTTCGAGAGGCCGGGTTCGACGTCTTCATCCACGAATGGTTTGGGACCACGGGCCCCCCCTATGTGCCCATTGATCCGAGGCTGCACACAAACATCCCATTGATCGGGACCGTGCAATGCGGCGAAAGCTTTGCGCAGTGCGGCGATATAAAGGCCGTCGACAACGGGTTCCTCGCCAACGAAGTCGACTACATCGTGAACTCGAACCTCTCCCCGTTTGCGCCTCCCCCGGTGCCAAGCGACGAAGCGTTTTGGCCGTTCTTTCTCTATTGGGGCGGCGAAATATTTCCGGCTCGCGCCAGCATTCCTCCGGAGCGACGCGCCGAATTTGAGCAGCTCATTCTGAAACTCTGTCCCACACAGAACTGGCTCGTAACCCTGGTGGACTACCCCTAAGCCTATGCCTACAGTAATCATAGACGTTGACGTATTCACTGAGCCCGTCACCACTCCGTCTACTAATGAAGATGCGGACGAGGCCGCTTGGCTGGCGAGCATGCAGCAGCTCGCGAATCGTACGCGCAACAACAGGGTCCGGCTCGATGGGCTGCCAACGCTTGTCGCGAATCAGGTCATGGCGCGTGGCTCCACTGGCGTCACAGAAGGCAAGGCTTCTTCAGACGTCACGCTGTCCCTGCTCGCGTTGACAACGATCATCGCTCACGCCGATGCGTTGCACACGAAGTCGACGAACATTGCCAGCGCGACGACGACGAACCTCGCCAACGCCACCGGGATGTTTGCCCACATCACGGGCACGAACACGATCGACTCCTTCGGAACCGCTGCCGCTGGGGTTGTTAGGTTCCTTGAGTTCAATCAGCCTTTGACGCTCACGCACAATGGCGTGAGTATGATCCTTCCCACGGCTACCAACATACTTACAGCGGCCCGCGACAACCTGTTGGCAATATCGGAAGGCGGCGGGAACTGGCGGATTGTCAATTACCAACGGTCCGACGGTAGCGCGCTCATGGGCGGCGGCACGCTGCAAGCCGCGTACATTGGCGGCAACACCGTCGCCATCGATGCCGCCAATGGTTCTTTCAGGATAAACAATTCCGTCGATAGCACGGGATGCTTGTTGCTGGAACGCACCTTTGCAGGCGCTGGCCGCGCCCTGCGCGTCACCATGGATGCCGTCACGACGCAGGCGGGCGTCCTCCTCGATCACGCTGGCACCGGCGACGCCCTGGTCATAAACCACACCGGCTCAGCGGGCACAATGATTGACGCCGATGCCACTGGCGGCGCGGTAGCAGTCGACATCAAGGTTAGCGGCTCCACGGTCTTCGGAATAGATGCCGTCGGCGCCGTCACCGTCGCGCCACCCTCCGGCGAAGACTTCGCCGTCACCTCTACCGGCGCTGGTGCCGCCGCCCTTTCGACAGTCGACGGACTGGCAACACTTATCGCCCTCGGCACCGGGGACGCGCAGGTCGCCAGCGTCGGCGGCGGCAATACGCTGATCAACTCCGTTTTGGGCGAAGTGAGGCTGTCCAACGTGGGCAGCAACGCTCGAGCGTTGGGCGACATGGTGGTCGACGGTGACCTCGTTGCAGCCACTGGTTTCATCGACGGTTTCCACATCGCCAACGACGGGGTGACGCCCGACGAGATCATCGACATCGATCCTGGTCGCGCGATTTCCGACGACAGCACCCTCATGATCACGTCAGCCGGCACGCTGTCGCCCAATATCACGGCGGGCGGGGCTGGCGGTTTGGATTCGGGCGCATCAACTGAAGCGGCCAACACGTGGTACGCGGTCTACGTCATCGAGGACTCGGCTGGTGTCAACGCGACAGACGCACTCTTTTCCCTGAGCGTGACGGTCGGCGGCATCTCGTTCCCGGCGGGTTACGACAAAGCCCGGCGCGTGGGCATGATTCGAACCGACGCCACCTCAGACATCCTGATCTTCACCCAGGCGCGCGGTGCGGGCGCAAACCGGTATACGTACTGGCGTGAAGAAGTGCTTGTGCAGACGGCTGGAACCGCGACAGCGTTCACCAACACGGCGACCAGTGCCGCCACCCGGGTGCCCGTGACGGCGACGCGGCAAATGGTGGACATTCGGTCCCTAAAGGTTGGCGGCGGCTCCGGCACGCCCCGCGTCGAAGTCATACCAGACGGTTGGAACGAAGCCGCTGGTGGCATGTTTTGGAACTCAAGATGCGGCAACTCCGCTGCGGCAGATATCACCACGAACAACACCGTGGAAATGCCCGTGGGTCCGGCACAGTTGCTTAGGTACCGGGTTCAGGCAGCTGGTGAGGCGTCGGCTGACGTCACAGTCTTGGGTTATGAGGATGCGCTGCTATGACATTCAACGCCATCACCCTGGATACGACTGGTCAAGTACTTGAGTGGGGCGCCGCCTCGCTTCGATCGGCGGGGGCTGGAGAGACCGCGCATTCTGACGTCGACGAGTCGTCGCAGTCGGTAATCGACACCCATGGACCGCTGCACACGAAGGTTGCGACGTCTGCATTCACCGAGATGACGCAGGGTGAAAAAGACGCGGTCGATGCCGTGAACCCACGGGTGCGTGTTATCTCAGACACCGATTACACGGTGCTGCCTTCGGACAATGACTGCCGTCTTTACTTCACGGCAGCCACAGCAGTCACGGTTACGATTGACACCGGATTAGGCAAGAACTTCTCGGCGCTCTGGCGACAGGTGGGCGCCGGGCTTGTGACTTTTGTTGAGGGAACGGCCACTATTGAAAACGTTGATGATCAGTTCAAATCGGCAGGGGTGAAGGCTTACGGGTCGCTGGTGATGAGCAACGTCGTGGACACCATAGATTTGTTTGGCGTCACCGCGTGAGCCACCTCCCGTATAGCGTGTTGACGGCGAGACGCGGCACCGCTCCTACGTTCAATCCGCTAGACCATATAACGGACCCTCTCCTGCTTTTTTACGGCGAGGAAAACTGGGGCGTGTTCGAAGGCCCTCCCGACCGCATCGACACGATGGAGAGTACCGGGACGTACACGGAAACGTTGACGGCGACATCAGCTGATCAGCGACCAGAGGTGTCTACTCTCAACGGTAAACCGACACCGCTGTTCCAGTTGGCGACCAACGATGCTCTTCGCAGGCAGTTTGGCGCAAGCTACTTTCCAGATGACGATATCGTGCTGTACACCGCGATTATCATCCAGCGGGAGCCGGTAGCCGCGAACGATTTTGCGTTCGACTTTGAAGGCATTTTTGACCTCAAGGTGAACTCTACGGGTGACGACTTCCGTTTCCGAACAAAGCGCACCGACACTTCATTAGTGTCTATGAACTTTGGTGACTCCTCCACTTCAGACACGTTGTTCATAGAGCTGTGGATCACGGCTGGTGGGGTGATGAATGCCGTGGTCAATGGCGGGACTCCGGTCACAAACAGCACCAACGCATTCGGCCTGCTATGTTCCGGCGTAGACAGAATGGGGTTCGGCAACAACACCAACAGCACGAGTTCGTTTGGAGGAAAGATCCCGATGTTGCTGGTAAACATAGGCCTTCCTAGCGTGGATGACCGCCTTGATCTGCGTCAGGCCTCCTACCCCTTCTACGGATATTCGGGGTCCTGATGGCTGATCACTTTTACATCGAGGCGGAGACGAATGCTGAGATGGATGCGATTGAACTCGCCATAGGTGAGAGACATCGCCGGAGTGGGGCGCGGCCGTTTATGGGTCCGCGAGTGTACGGCAGCAACTGTAGAGCCTCGAAGTTAGTGGAACAGCAAACGCGGCTGGTCAGTTTCTGGCGTCACGCCGATGAAGACGGCGGTCTTGTGCGAGAGGGTGGCGTGCTCCCGGTAACCGCGGCTCTGACAGCGCTCCCCGTGGGCGATATGACGATGGATGGCGGAACGTCCCGTCTCGACTTGCAGTCGATTAAGCGGTCGCGTTCCGAACTCACGCGCGACGGGCAGAAGCTGGTGGACGACATTGAAGCGCGTGAGACGGTTGCGTCAAGATAGGAATCCATGATGAAGAATCTGATCATAGCTCTGGCGTTTCTGGCGACGAGTTGCGGTAGCGCGATGACACCAGCGTTGGCGCACGTCGCCCTGGCGAAGTCATGCGAGAAGGAACAGCTCCTGATCGTGGAGAAGGCGGAGCGCGAGTGCGTTGATCCCGTGTGCGTGGCGGCTTGTGCCGATGACGAACCTTGCAAGTGCACGGATGCAACCTGCACCGGGATTGCTCGAGCAGCTCTTGAGGCCAGCAATCTGGCATGTGAGATTGGGCTCGCACGGCTGAAGGCTGAGGCTGATGCCATGGCCGAGCCCGACGGTGGCACCTGATGCCGGGCGTCGTCAGTTTCCTGCTCACGCTGGCCCCCGATCTGGTGGCTCTGTTCCAGGAGCTGTTCTCTGCCTCCGGTGGCGACGTCCGCAAGGCGCAGGACATGATCAGCAGCTCCCGGAAGCACTACCGCAAGCAATACTCCGCGCTGAGCGCCAGGCTCGACGACCTGGAATCGAAGGTGAAGCCATGATTGACATCCTGATCACCGCCCTTGGCGCCCTGGTGGCCACGTTCCTGGACTGGCTCGAGGAGCGGACGGGCTGGCCCGAGTACGGGGCCCAGTGACCACCCTCCGCCGCGGCAGCTACAGCCAAGACGTCGTCGAGCTCAAGAGACTGCTCGCGGCTCAGGGCATGTGGCCGGCGACCCAGATGGGCCTCCGGTTCGGACCCAAGACCAAAGGCGCCGTAGAATACTTCCAGTCCACCCACCTGGGGCCTCAGGGGCGTCCATTGGAGGTGGACGGGCGAGTGGGCGCCGGCACTTGGTGGGCGCTCAGGAACCCCACAGGGGCTCCACAGCGGTCCGGTCTGGCGTCCAACAATGTGCCTACCGGGATCGGGGAGGGGCGCGCCGCCATTCTGAGGGTCGCCCTGGCCCAGCACGGGATCAAAGAGCGCCCAAATGGGAGCAACCGGGGTACCACGCCTAATGGTGGGGTGGATAAATTCACCCCTGCTTGGTCTCGTCCTGGACCCAAAGGCCCGGCTTGGTGCTGTTTCTTCGTGTTCTGGTGTGTGAAAGATGCACTGGGACGGTACGTGCTCAGCCGCCGTCACGGCTCCTGTCACAAGGCTTCGAAGGAGGCGCGGGTCAAAAAGGTCTGGATCCCCAATAAGCCCGGGACGATTCCAGTCCCCGGCATGGGCGCCATGATTCTCCGACCCGGCGGCACTGGGCACGCCTTCCTGGTTCGCAACGTGAGCCGCGACGGGCTCGTCATCAACACCGTGGAAGGCAACTGCGGCAACCGGGTCAAGGTCGGGAAGCGGCGGCTGGACGACGGGGTGATCACCGGGTTCATCGATTTCTGCCCACACGAGCCCACCACAGGATTTCAGCGTGGCCTCGTGGCCGCTGCGTCGAGCGCGGGAGACGGCACGAGATGAGCGACAAAGCTGACGATCGTGCCGTGAAGCACCGCGTGGTGGATCACTTCGAAGGCAAGCACGAAGACGCGGTGAAAGACTTCATGGCCAAGAACGGTCCCAGACGCAGCTCGCCCCCCGGCGCCTGGCCCATGAAGGCTGATGCTCCAGTGCGAACCGACATGAAGACCATTGCTGGCATCGTGATGTTCACCCTCACGGTCGCCTTCGGAGCCGCCGCCATCTACTTCAAGATGCCGTCCGCGGATCAGATAGCCGCCATCGACGCCAAGCACGAGACCGCTCGCAAGGCGCTGCAGACTCAGGTCGATTCCAACACGCGGACGATCGGAGTCATCAGCGGGCAGGTCGGTACACTCGTACAACTCAAGGTGGCGGAGGCCGGGCGAGACCCTGTGAAACGGCGCGCCATCCGGATCGCGGCGCAGAGAGCACAGCAGGCGTTGCCGACATCACAGGCACCGGATCCACTAGCCGGCACAGACTTGGAGCAGTAACCATGGAAGCCATCTGGACCGAAATCATTGAGGCCATCTTGCCGTGGATCAAGCCAACTGTTGCCGCCGCCTTCGGGCTGCTGATCACCTGGCTGCTGAAACGAGCCGCCCTGATCAAGGCTGCCAAGGACGCCGCCGTGGAAGCCGAGAAAGCGATCGGTCCCGGTCAGGGCCCGCAGAAGAAGCGGAAGGCCAACGACCTTCTCAAGCAGACCTGGCACGGCAAGATGACGACTCAGATGAACATGGAGGCCGTGATCCAGGAACACGGCATGAAGGAAATCACGCGCCGCGCATCCATGGTGCCGAAGCCGAACGCCGAGGCTGACGAAACGAAGTAGCACCACCACAGACTTTTCCGTTGTATCGCTGCAACGGGCATTCCTCCGGAATCGCCGGGCCTGACCTTCACGGGTTGGGCCCGGCTTTTTTTATTCCGTCGCGGCCATAGAACGTCGTGTAGCGCTTCGAGCCTTTGGCACCGATCCTGAAACGACGCTTCGTCTGAGACTGCAGCCACGCGTTCCATCGCCGCGCACACGGCCCACAGATGAGAATCTTGGCACTGTGTTGGTGGCCAGTGGCGGGGTGGGCCGCGCCCTTACAGCTCGCGCAACGCATCACTTCGCCTCGTGAGCCATGCACCCGAAGGTGGTCCCGACCGTGACGTCGCCCAGCCAAGCGTCGCCTTCAAACTCGATTTCCACCATGTCGCCCAGCTTGATAGAGCACGCCCCATATCGGTAGTCCTCTGGCTCCGTGTTCCACTTGACGCACTCGGGAGCCAACCTGAAGTGCTTGCAGGTCACGCACTTATTCATGGCCGAGCGCTTTCTCTCGGAGCCGCCACGCCGACCACAGATTCCAGCAATGCGTGCCCTCAGCATGACCTTCAATTTCGACGTCGTTGCCGCAGATGTCGCAGTCTCCTACCTCACCGCCGAGGTATTCAAGCAACCCCTCGACCGCTTCATCCAGTGTCGGAACCGTTTCCTCATACGCGCCTTCAGCATCCTCGCTTGAGCCGAAGGTTGGATGGCTTGGGTTGTTGCTACTCATGATCCGCCTTCCCGTGCAGATTGATATTTTCGGTCCATCCGGCCAGCGTGTTTGCTTCGTGAATCCCCATCTTCACTCTGCACTCGATGCAATCCGGCTCTCTTCGTTCAGAGCCAACTCTGGCGATCACGAAATGACCGCATCGAGTCCGGTCGTTGAGCGCCTTTGGATCCGGGCGTCTCCCGCCGTAGGTCGCACACCAGCCATCTCTGTGTTGAACGCACCAAACGCTAGCCATCCTTGAGTTCTTTCCGCTGGTCCTCAGTCATGCCAGTCGGTCGCCTTGTAGGTTTTGGGTACATACAGCTTCTTTTCGCTACCAGCATCGCAGAGCCATCGATCGGGGGGATTCCGACCCTCTGGGTTGTTGGCTGGATGCGAGCGATGGAACGCCTTGGGTTTGTCGCACTCGTCGCAATCTGGTTCCCACCCAGCGTCAATCTCCATGGCCCGGCGAGGCTCATTGGCCATAACCCACGCCTCAGCCAGGAGGACGCACTCCCTCTCCGACAGCCGGGCCCCACGGTCAGCGAACCGATTCCAGGCATCGCATAGAAGATAGTTGAGCGTCCGGTTCAGCGTGTATGCCTCGACGGGACGGGTGTAGGCCAAGTGCAGGTAGTCCGCCAGGTAGAAGTGCTCCCGCACAACTGAGACGGCCCCGTGGATATCCATCCGGTGTTTCGCGTCGTGTATTTCTTTGCCTCCACTCATGAGCCGCTCCGCTTCCCAGGCAACGCACACCGCAACAGATACTCAGACATGGTCACCCCAGCCCGTTCAGCCCGTTTCCTAATCGCCGCCTTGTCCTCTGCCGTGACCCTCATCTTGACGATTTGGTCCGCCGGTTTGTCGAGCTTTGGTCTGCCTCTACCCATGATCCGCCGTCTCCTCAAGCCGTCGCTGCCAGTACGCATAGGATTCATCCTTGATGATCTGCCGCAACCGGTGAAGGGTGACCGTGTCGCAGTTCAGCGCGAGTGTGGCGGCGAAACCGGTCGCCTCCTTCACCACCAGCTTCCGCAGGTCTGATGCCGCCTTGCACCGTTGCATCTGGTCTTCTGTCATGCTGCCCCCGTTCCGTGTGTGCGATGATCAAACAATGACACGTCCCCACTTCCTGTGTCCACAGTATTCGACACGATTCCGGAAGATAAATGTGGCCACGTGGGTTATGGGCTGGAAATGGGGGTCTTTGTCGGCTGCTCATCTGCCCAAGTCACCCATGCGCCGTCAATCCAGGCCCGGTGGGTGGCGTGCTGCCGACCCTGGCGCCACCCACAGCGTTCTCCATTGGGGCCTCTGGGACAACCTGCTGCCTTGAACTCATTCCCACACGGGCACGGCGGCGCGATCTCAATTTGGGTGTGGCCACAGGCTGGGCATTGCCGGGTGCACTGAGACCAATGTTTCCCGCGCGCCAAGACCATCGCCAGTCCGACAATGCAGTTGGCGAAGAGGAAGGCGCCAATGATGGCGTGCAACGGCTCAAGTCCCATGGCCGCGCCCTCTCCGCCGCCGCCTGCTACCGGTTGCGGACGCCTCGCCACTGCTGCCACCAAACGCCATCAGCCACGCGCAGATCACTAGCACCGGATTGGAATCCCAAAATGGGATCGCGAGAATTGCGACAAGCAAATGAGGGACGAACACCCAACCAACCCACCACCAGCCTCCCCCTGTCACAAACGCGCCGAGCAGCAACGTAAGTCTGGGGAACAACGCTAGACACACCAGAACCACCCACCCGTGTTGAATCCAAAAGTCCATCAGGTCGCCCCTCTCAGATGCATAATCGGCAGCACCACAACCGGCCCCTGCTCTGGATCGTCGAGACAGAAATCAAGGATGTGCGTCCACGATCCGCGGCGAGACCTGAAGAGCTTCGTGCCGATCAAGCTGTAGCAATCGTACTTACCGAGCCTCAGCCACCACTGGGCGCGCGGGTCTGGGCGCGTTGAATCGCTCATAGCTCGACCTGGTCCGATGGCTTGAGGCCAATCGAGTTGAGCGACTTCCGAAAGCAACCGCTGCAAATAAGAGGCTTCGGATCAGTGTCACCTTCCGCGGGAGGTTCCACGTAGAAGTCATTCACCGGCACGCACTGTTGAACTTCTTTGCAAACAGAACATAGGCACATGCGGTATCTCCGGTCGGGGCCCGAGTGCGTGAGTACTCCGTCGTCGTTCGCCATCACTTCACCACCGAAAGCGCGGGCCGTTTCGGCCCCGGTTCTTTCTCGGGGACGTCGTGGCTCCAGACGATTTGCACCTCGTTCCCCTGCATGACTCCGATGATCGCAGCCCACGGGATGAAGCACCATTCGCCGGTACGATTGAATGAGAGCGTGGCACCGATCCCTTCGTCGCCGATCTCCAGATCTCGAATAGGGTTTGGCAACCCGTGGCCGATTAGGAGGGTTAGCGGGAGGGATTCCTTTTGGCTCTTTGGAACCACGACACCTTCGACCCTGGTGTCGACGATGACGTTGATCGGAGCAGCGCCGATCAGTTCCGTGACCACGTCCTTTTTGCTGTAGATGCTCATGAATCGTCTCCGCCTCGTTCTTGCGGGTGATCCTTGCGTGTCAGCTTGAACCTCCCGCACGGGTAAACCTCTCTGACTATCCAGACCACATCCGTGTCAGGTAGCCAGCGCCATCGGTCACCCACCCTTGCAGATGACTCCGCGTTCCATGTGGTGGCCAGAATGGCATCAGTCGGCATCAGTCCGCTTCCTCTGGCGGCAAATCCACCGCCTCTATGGTCACCTTCAGTATCGGACCCAGCGCCCTATCCATCTCCACATCAATCGGAACAATGAGACGGAACGAGGATGGGAATGGTGGGTAATGCTCATCGTCCACGGACACCGCCTGCTTGGCGTGCAAAGTGGTTCGCGACACTATCAGGGTGCCGCCTTCGTGCTTGATGCTGTCGGCCATGAACAGCGCTTCAAATAGTATGGGCATCAGCCGGTCTCCGGTTCGATGGTCGTTGTGCGGATGACGTTGTCGGCCATGAACGGCCCGTAACGGCGCGCATCATCGCGCGGATACTCCGTTTTTTCGATGCCGTGATAGTGGAACCTCACCGCGTCTCCGTCTGGCACGTCAGGGTGTTCTTCGGTGGATTGCCAGTAGTTCTGTTCGCCGATGTTGCACAGCCATTGCGCGAACTCGTCCAGTTGCGCCTGCGTTTGAAACTCAATCTCTAGCTTGACGGTTGCCATCATCCACCTTCTTCCACAGGCTCTATAGCGGGCGGCTCGCATGCAAACGATGCATGAACACCCACGGCTTCACTGGTATAAAGAAAATGCCCCCGGCGAAGACTACGACGCCCCCATCGCCCGCTAGGGCCGCCGTGCAAATCATAAACTGGAGTCTATCCGGACGACGCTTGCCGTCCGCCCCGCATTCCGAGCAGTAGTCCCCGTAGAACAGATAGGTGCCCGGCCCTGTCGGCAGGCCTTGGACCCACGTGCCAATCTCTGGTTTAGGCATCAATCCACCTCTCCCTTCGGCGCCACGCTCCACACTTGCTTGGGCGCGGAGTCGGCGCAGATGCAGCCCTTGTAATGATCGAGCGCCCACGCTTCATGCCCTTCGGCAGCGCAAGCCTTGCGACACTTCGCCCGCATGCCGGGCGGCGGAGTACAACACATCATCGTCAACAACACGCCGAACGCAAACCCCATGATCGTTCCCTGTAGCACGTCCTTTGTATTGTCCGTCATCGGCCGGGCTCCTTTGTTGGACGCTTCGATTCGCACCTAGGGTAGTGCGACGAGTCGTCGAGGCTACAAAGCGTGGCTGGGTCGTAACAACTGCCGCCCAGTCCCGACGCCCATTTGAGCCCGAGTTCGGCGCACTCATCCTTCCGCATGTTGCAGCCGCTAATTAGCGTGACCGTCATGAGGATCCACACTGTTGTTTTGCACATCATCGCCGGCTCCCTTCCTTCATCACCACAAACCCATGGCACTGATCCGCGCCCGTCAGCGTGCTCTGCATCCACCTCACCACCCTGCCGCAGTCGTCACATTCGTACACGTTGCCTCCTTCGGTGGTCATCTGGCTTTGGCATAAGTTGCAGTCTGGTGGCCGCATGATCTTGAGGGGTTTTGGCTTCTCATTTTGGCTCATTTGGTGGCCGATCGGCGAACCGCACGAACGCTTGCCCGTGCGTTAGGACTGCCTCTTGCGTGGCTGTGTCAGCGTCGCCACCCGCGGCAATGTTGGCATTGAACGTATCCAACCACTGGTCCTCCGCCCTCTTACGGGCGTCCTCAGCCCGGTGCGCCTCCATGACGGCTGCTGGGTCCTGCTTGTCAGGCGCCTCCGGACCCTTCTGGAGGGCGCCCTCTGCGGACTCGACACGGGCTTGGAGCTCGGCGATCGTCATCTTCAACGACGCCACTACCAACAGGTGTCCTGTATGCTGGTCGATCAGTTGCTGAGCCGCCGCTCGCTGCGGAATCGTGAGCGCGGACAGGTGCGACTCCATGATCGTGTCTGGATCCTCGGGGATTATGTTTGGTTGCGCGCCGCGGGTGGGTGGCTTGTCGCCTGTGGTCATTTGGGTGCCTCGTGATTTGGGAATTGTTGCACTCGGAGGGCTTCAGGCCACTCGGATGGGTCGGCGCCCTTGCGGTGTTTCAGACGGATTTCCATGGGTTCGCCATCCACCACATGCTCTTGGAAGCGAACGCTGTTGCTGTCCCACTCATCCTCAGCGGCACCGGCAATAATGCGCGGCTTGGCTCCGAGTTGCTTTACGAACACGGCTACTCCGGCGCCCTTGCATTGCTCCACAATGGAGCGCACCCACCCCACGTCACAACTTCGCGACCGTGGCCCAGCCTCCCCTCCGACGATCACCCAGTTTAGCTCGCGGTCCACGTCGCCCATCCAGTGCCCGAAGCACGCTTCGGAATCGCACATCATGCACCATGCAGGTCCCTCGCTGGTCACTGGCGCGATCTCGTCGTCACCACAGTTCTGACACATCGGCGGATCGAGATCGACGGGACCCAACAGCGGTTCGCACGACAGGAACCGAACGGCAGCCGGACAATCAAGCAGATGGGGGATTCGACTATGAGCCGTCTCCTGGCTCTCGACGCTGGTGCCAAGCCAGACGTTTGACGGCGGCCACTCCTCGCCGCCAATGCTGCCCAGCACGTCCAAAATGCCGTCACAGGCTCGCCCGAATGCTGGCGAGTCCGCGTCGTTGTAGTAGGCGCCCATGGATGTATGAAGCACCGGGGCGATCCATCCTTTGTACTCTGCCGTGATCCAGTTGAAGAACTCTCGCGCCCGCTCCGGTCGCTTCGTGAGCACCTGGAAAGTGTGTTGCGGACAAGATGCCATCACGCCGAAGACGGCCGCGATGTATTCGAATGGGACCGACTCATGGAACAGATCTGACATGCTGTCCACGAAGACCTTCCGCGGCTTTCTCCAACGCAGCGGCGCATCCAATCGCCCGGGTATGAGGCGGACTTCACCCGTCCATCGAGGCCCGTGCTTTCCCATGACGGTGAGGCCTTTGTGCGAGGCGCTCATGCCACGATGGGCCACCCGTTCGGCGTAGCAGTTTTCGCAACCGGCGCTGACTCGCGAACAGCCCACCGTAGGGTTCCAGGTCTCATCGGTCCATTCGATTTTGCTGGTCACGCGTCGCCCTCTTCTGCTTTCGCCTTGTCCTCAGCCAACTCAGCCTGCTTCTGAGCCTTCGTGACGATGCCGCCGTGGCGTCCGATGATCCGGTTGGCTCTCGCCTTCTGCCGGCGCGCCTGTCGGTTCGATGGGACGCCGGGGCTCACAACCCTGCCGGCGAGTTTCGCTTTCAACGCTCTCTTCTCAGCGCTCCGCGCTAGCTTCTTGGCTTCCCAATCAACTGCCCGCTGCTCCTCTGGGGTGAGCGGCTTTTTCTCTTCTTCGGTGGTCGCTGTACTCTCTTCGCTCATGATTTGCTCCTGTGCCGATCCGCATTCGGGCAACTAGAAAAATGGCTCACGTAGGTCTTACGCATCACGGCCAGCGGGCGGTCAACCTCTGACGGTTGCAGCACGATCCGCGTCTCGGTCTTCGCATCGAGCGGCATGCCCTTGCCGTTCTTCGTCACCGCCCAGACGATCTCGGCGCCGCAGCTGTTGCAGGTGCTCATTCGGCGTGACGATCCCAGCCAAGGATTTCACCGGTTGCGAAGTCGACGCCGTAGTTGTTGATCGCCTCGTCGCCATCCTCATCGATGAATTCCTCGGCAGCTGGCAGCCCGAATTCGACGGCAGCCTTGTTCACGAAGTCATACATCCTCTTCGAGTAGATCTGGCCGTCGGTCCGTGGATATTTGACGCCCTCCGGCAGCGGCGACACCCGGTCGATAACCACCATCCCAGACGTCACGCCGGTGGCTAACTGATGGAGCGATAACGCCGACTTGTTGTTTTCACTGCTGAGGTATTTTCCTGTCCTGATAATCGACATCACACACTCCTATTTTTCCGCGGATGAATCGCCTGCTCCAGCCGCTGCTCGATGCGTTGCGCGTCTCGTAGGGTGGACTGGAGGACGGCTTTGAGCGGGGCGGATAGATTCTTGCGCGTTTCCAGCAATTCGGCTTGGTTCTTCAGGGACCAAAAGGCATCGGACACCTTCCGGCACAGGGCTTCGTCTTCGGGGGTCATGATTTCATTCCTGGATCAAGTGGTCGTTTGCGGACGGCTGGTCGTTCGCCACGGCGTGGGAAATTGTATCTGCCGAACTCGCCCTGAATCTCTCTCGCCTTCTCATCGTACGCGTATGCCGCCGCAATCTCAGTCGCGTGCTGGCCTATATGTATTGCCTTTCCGTCCGACCTTATCTGGGCGCCCCATACTTTTCTGCGGGTGTTCCAAAACACCCCTTTGAACCGTGATGTGCCGTAGCGCGCAAATTGATTTGTGCTTTGCTGCACCCGCGTTGCTAATCGCAGATTCTTTTTTTGGTTATTTAGTCCATCGGTGTCGATATGGTCGACCTCTAACCCAGGAGGGGAATCTATGATCACGTTCTGCATGTACTGCAGTTTCCCTTCGTGGCCGCGGACCGCATACATGACGGTGACGGCGGCTTTATTCACACACCATCTATATTGAGAGAGTTTTTCATAATCATCATTGTCAACCAAAGCCACTAGGCCTTGGGTGAGTGGGATACACTTCATGGCGTTGCGCTTCCTTCCTGGGCCGGTTGCTTGGCTAGCCACGCCTTGAAATCCGCCTCTTGTTGCTTCGCGTTGATAGCCTGCCTCCGAAGCAACTCGGGAAGCGTGATGTCGCCCAACTGCTCGCGGTAGCTGTACAGCACCTTCCCAGTCGCCTCAGCGTCATCCACGGCTCGGTGCGCCGTTCCCATCTCGATATTCCGCCTCTCGCAGACCGCCGTCAGCTTGTGTCGCCCCTTCCCGCTCACGTACCGGTCGAAGTGGCGGACCAGGACTAGCGGGTCGAGCCAGGGCCATGCTTCGAGCAAGGTCAGGTATTCATCGGATGCGTTGTCGAACGGCCAGAATCTCCGATCGAATGGCGCGTTGTAGGCAGCCGGGGCGCAGTTGAAGGTCGCGACGTGGCTGCCGATTCCGGTGATCGCGTCGCCCATATTCGGCGCATCCTTCACCATCTCGTCGGTGATGCCGTGGATCTCCGTGGCTTCCTTTGGGATGGGGACACCCGGATTGATGAACGTCCCATACTTCTCAGTGACCTCGCCGCCATCAAACCGCACGACGCCAATCTCGACGGCCTTCGCATCCTCATCGACGCCCGTGGTCTCGAAGTCGATGACCACGATCGGCAGCTCGTGCCAGGGCTTTAGGAGGTCGACGGGGTTCATGACTTTACTTCGCCGTCCTCGATAATCAGCGAGCATTCATCACCCTCTGAGACACGCTCAACCCAGACCTGTGCGTCGGCTTCCTCAGCGAGTTCGCCGAGTAGTTTGAGGCTCTCTTCGTCCAACAGGCTGCCGTCACGGACCAGCAACACAGGCAACTTCGGATTCATGGCAAGCCCGATCGCAACCGATACTCTGAGCTGTTGCGCGCCGGATGCTTGCTCGAATGGGATGCCGTTGAACACGACTCCCTCGTCCGTGAGAGATAGCCCCTTGACCGGGAACTTGGCGCCCGTGACGGCGTCGACTTTGGCGGCGTCAATCTCTGCGATTCGTGCCGTGAGTTCGTCGGCTTTCGCGACGCTTTCTTTCAGCGACTCCGTGGCGGTTGCATGCTCAGCGTTCTCTCGGATCTTGTCGTTGGTTTCCTCTGATTCGTTCAGCCGAGCGCGGGCCGCTTCGATGTCTGGAAGGTCCGCCTCTTTGTGTTTGTGGGCTTCGTTACCGGCCGCGCTCGCCTCGTCTTGGAGCAACACACATTTCTGGTCGTGGTCTTTTAGTTTGGCCTGCAGTTCCTTCAACTGCGCTTTGAGTTTGTCAGCATGCGCGTCGGCATCCCACACGGCCCGTTCACACTCGCGGGCTTTTTCCTGCATCCGAGCATGCGCGCGGTGCGCGTCTTGAGCCTTTTCCACAGCGGCAGCCAACTCGACCATGGACACGGATTCCGAGGGAAGCCCGTCATGATGCGTGAGTCTGTCCAGCTGCCCACCCAACCGCTTGGTCTCGCGATTGACGTCTGTGCGTTCGCTGAAAGCATCGCCCCTCTCTTCATCCTGAGCGGTGAAGTCCAGGCCAACCAACTCGCGCAACACGTTGAGCTTCACCTTCGTATCCATGCGGGTGAAGCCGAGCGGATCAAACGACAGGGCGCCCACCAACTCGTCCAGCATGGCTTGCGGCTTCCGGTATTGGGCGCCGTCCTTTGACTCCACTGTCAGAGAGGTTTTGCCGTCAGGATCGATGACGCGCCGAATCGTCATGGTGTCGAGTTCGCAGACGATATAGGCCTCTTCGGCGCCTTCCCTCACAGGCTTTGGAGGCAGCGCTTTTTTGCCCCCGAGTGCCATCTCAATGCTGTTGAGCACTGAAGATTTACCCTGCTCATTCTTGCCGCCGATCACCACCATGCCACCGTCTGGCTTGATACGAACGGCTTTCAGCCGCATGACATTGTCGACTTCCAGGCTAATTATTCTCATCGGTCTCATCCTCCGGTTTGCCAAATGCGTTGCGTTCATCTTCTTCGGACATGGTCCCGTCTGACGGCGCGTCGTCCCGCTGGCTGGAGTCCGTCTCACCCAGCGCCTCAGACGGCTCATCGCCCCCAGGTCGCTCCTGAGAGCCGCGACGCTTCAGTTCGGACTCGCACATGGAGACGAAGCGCTTCGATGTCTTGGAGTCCTCAGCAAGCTTGGTGAGGTACTCCGGGGGCACTTGTTCGATCGTCTGACCCTTGTAGTCGCCCTTCGGAAACACGAACAGATCGATGCTCTCCCCAGCCGCCCAGCGCGCCATGGATTCGCCGATGTCTTCGTCGAGGGGCTTGTTGCCAGCGTCGTTGAACAACTTCCGGAAGTAACGTGGGCGCTTCACCATCATCTTCTCGCCCTCCTCCGTTGGGTTCCACGTTGGGACCCCTTCGGCGCCAGGCTTCAGCAGTGCACACGTCACCATTTCGTACACGAACTCTTCGCCAGCAATGGCCATGAACCCCATTTTTCTGACCTTGTCCTCCTTGTTACGCGCCTTTGGATCCATCTTGATTTTGTCTTTGGCACGGAAGCAAAAGATGAAGTTGACGTTCATTTGCTGGATGCAATTGATCAGCCGCTGACGCTCACTCTTGGGTTTAGCCCACGCGAGCATCTTGGTGCCTTCTTTGCCGCCCAGCCGGTCGTGCTCGACCGTATGCATCTCCAGGACGCCACCCGGGCCTTCGTGTTCGTGGCTCATCGAATCCACGACGATCGTGGACGGCTTCTGTTTCAGCGTGTGCTCAATAGCTGCCAAGTATTCCAGCGGCCCGAACGGGGGTCTGAAGTTGAGATGCTTGAACTTGAAGTCGTCCGCATAATGCAACGCTCTCCCGTTCTCGGTATCGATGACGTGGATGTCGCCGGGACAAACCCTCTGAATCCCGGTTGCCAGCCGCAGCGCACTCATAGTTTTGCCAGCCGCCGACGTACCCATGATGCCGATGATCAGCGGGATGTTCTTGCGAACCGCGTCTTTGGTTTCGAATGTTCTGGTCATTGGTCGGCCGTCCTCTCTGGATGATGTTCACGCCATGCCGCCAAGCTGCGTTCGATGGTGGGGTGGCCCTCCATGATGCTGGTTGACTTTGGGTCTCTCCGGCTGATCGCAATACGCGTGTACTGCATGTTGCAAGCGATCAACTCGACGCGCACGCACCGGTCGTGAGCCATCAGTACCAACCGCGTCAGCCCGTCGAAATCAGTCGTAGACAGATCGCCGTAGTGGTTCATGGAGAATCCCCATCCCCACTCGCGCAACTTGCTCGGGAAGTGGTGCTTCCCGCAGTAGAAGTCAGAGAAAAAGAGCTCCCCCTCTTCGCGTGACATTCGCTCTGTCGTCGTCATGGTGTGAATCCCATTTCTCTGTAGCAGTCGCTGCAGACTACAGCCATTCCGGGGTGGTCGGACGCATCGGTCACGCCGAACAGATCTTCCGCCTGCTTGTTTGCTTCATCGTCCGCCCACTCCTTCTCAAACGTTTCATGGCATTCGCCGCATGTGAATGTTTTCGGCATTCGTCAATCTCCTCGCTTTGTGGAATGGCGTCAGACAATGCGAATTCCGCCGTAGTTGACCAAGGCACTCCACTTGCCATCTTTGAAATGGTGCCAGCGTTCGACGTCGCGGACGAAACAGGCGTCACCCTCTACGCCCTCGGTAGACAGATCCGCTGCCGACTCAACCGCGCCTAGCCATCTGACCGTGTGCTTGGGAACACAGACGTAACGGCTGCTCTTGCTTCTCAGCAACTTAACCAAGCTGGCTAGGTCAAGATTCGTCAGCTCCCGAAGTTCTTCGTTCGGCACCTTCATCAACTCAGCAGAGGCGCCGTCATACAGAAATAGCCCGCAGAGGCCACCCGAGCCGTGGTACCGACGGCTCCTTCCGCAGTTCGGGCATGTTGCGAACGGCATCACCCCTCCCCAAACGTGTCACCAAACACCTTGCGCATCCGCCAAGGCGTGGCTTCAAAACCGTGCTCTTCGTCGCCCGTGTAGTCGGGCCAGTTGTCAGTCGTCAGCGCCATGTGCCAGAGGTCCACGGCTTGCTTCCATTGGATCTTGCCAAGCTCCAGGAGGCTCGGTCTCTGGAAGCCAACGGTGACGGCATACGGCGGTTCGAGTTCGACAAACAGCCACTTGAACTTCACGCGACCCACCAACTCGGGGTGATTGTGTTCGACTCCGCTCGTGTAGGCGGCTGCTGAGATGTCATAACCGAGGTCGTCAATCTGCCGTTGCACCTTGTCCGGATGCGCATTGGTCGCCGTCTTGAGCTCAAAGATGGTTGGTTCCGCCCAGTTGTCCAGCTTGGCGCGGCACTGAACGACGCCGCCGCCTGAAGTCTCTTCGTCCCAGAAGATCACCTGCTCGCTGTGCTTCGGATCGAACGAGTAGCCCTTCGCGGCGAGGGCGTCCCTGACGTGTTTCGAATGCTCTTTGAGGGCTTCGAACTTGGAGGCGATGACGGGTATCCGATCCGCGTCACGGGCGGCGTCACGAATGGTCCGCGCGTCCTTCGTTTTGAAGTCATCGAACTTGCTGGGCAGCACGACAACCCGCTCGGTCTCACCCAGCAACAAGAGGTCATGAACCATGGAACCCGTGTCCATCGCCGGCGTGTACTTGGGCACCTTGTTGCCCTCAAGCCGCGGGTGCTGCAGCCTGGCGTGAGCCTCGGATTGCTTCACGATCACCTTCGCAAGCGAGCCAGAAAGGGACACGGTTTCGCAAGGATCCCCGTGATATTCCTTGTCCGACATCGGGCCGATCCATGCGGTGGTCATCGTAGTTGCCTCCGGGTTACACGGTAGCTTTCTAACGTCATTCCCATGGACACACCGCTCAAGAATAGGGAAAGAGTCAAGAGGCCCGAAAACTCGAATACCGGCTCGCCAGAAAACGAACTAACAACCAGCGGCACAACCCAGACCCACATAAACACGTCGCGCAAATCGATCATTTGTCATCTCCAAAGTCGTCGCGGTGTGGGGCGGCTTTCTGGGTCTTCTTGGGTGGTCCTTCGTGCTTCGCTTTCGCACACGCGGTACACCGGCCCCGTACCGCCCACTGCGTAGGCGTATTGCACTCAATGCACGGCGCCGTCTCGGGCATGTCGTATGCGTTGTAGGGGCGGCTCATGACCCCGCCTTGAGGATGGTCAGGGTGTTCATGACTTCAGCTCCCCGTGGGCGGCGTTGGCGATGCGCGTTGCTTGTTCTCTCGCGTCGTCAACCAGTCCGCGGGCCTGGGCGACCTGGTCGACTAGCACTGCGTCGTACGTCGCCGACCACTCAGACTTCCGCTGTTCCTGGAGGGCCACGGTCAACGTGTCTAGGATGGCCTCGGTTATTGCGTCCCGCAGACAGTCCCCGCCGGGTCGCATGCTGGCTGAGCCGCCGCACTCGCGACAGTCGCAGGCCATGCGGGCCGCTTCGCTCGCGTCGGCTATGACGGCGGGTGCCATGCTGCAACTCACGACGGCACCGTGTGAGCATCGACGTGTTCGATGTCCGTGGTTTCTGTCACCGATATGCCGAGCTTCTCGCTCATCTCGCCCAGCGCGGCTTCCGGCGTGGCGTGCTCCGATGCGTAACTATGCCCCTCCACGTACACTGACCACCGCGTACGATAGTCGCCATTCACGAAAACCATCGTCTCCACCTTGACCAAGGCGACCTTTCCAGGGGCCATCCGCTGCAGTTCGGCTAGGCATTCCGAGTACGTCATGAGTCCGCCGCCTCACGCGAAAACAACTCAAGTTGCTCGATAGCCACGTCCAAAGAGCAGCGGCGGCTCTGGGAATTGTAATTGCGGATCTCGTATAGGCGCTCGATCATGGTCTCGATCACCCGGCGGTCCGCTCTGCAGATGTGGGGGCGGGCGCGGGCGGTCATGACTCTTGACCCGCAAGCCGGAGCTGATCGATCTCCAACCTGAACACCTTGTTTTCCTCCAGAGCTTTCATCAGCGCGAGACCGTCTTTGTCGTGAAGGTCGACACACTTCGCAAGCTTCTGCCTCAGGTCAACAACCAACTCCTCAGCACCCAAAGCCCGCTCCCGCATCTTCTGAAACAGCGGATGTCGGCTGACCTTCTTGGCACCGTTGCGCTCTCTCTTGTTGGCGTACTCACTGGTGTTCATCAGTTTTCTCCTGTTGGTTTTCTACAAAATCACTCGGGACACGTCCCCGCGTGGACGACTTCCAGAGGATCCATTTGCAGGATCTGCACCCTGGCGCCGCGCTGGAACATTGCGCCGCACTGCGCACACGCGAGTTTCCGCGAATTCGACGTGCCGTCTACCGACTCATGCGGCCACCAGCCCCACCGCTTCATGAACGCCAGGGCTATCCACGGTTTCACAAACGCGGGGCCGTCGATGAGGGCGCCAATCCGCGCGAACCGGTTCTCGAATGGCGCCGCCACCCACTCACGGCACCAGATGAAATCGCAGCTGAAGCGGTTGACGATCTCGCTAAGTTCATCGGAAGCAGCCCTGTCGCGCTCCGTCAGCATCATCTCGACCTGAGCCGGACCGACCGGCGGACCCTCTGGCGAACTCCCGGACAGATCCACCATCACATGTTGGCCCCCAGCTCCCTCCCGCTCAACAACGGGGGCGTCATGAGGGGTTTGGGAGGGTGCTGGGGACGAACTCTTTTGGGTGGGATCCATTCAGTCGGTTCCTTCAGCGGCGCAAGGGGTGTCCCATCCGTCGAAGTGTGGCCACATGTCTTGGCCGTCAAAGTAGGGCCGCGACAACTTCCAAACTTCGTCAACGGGCAGCATGCGACACTCCCCCGGAGGAGCAGGCTCGACGATGGCCCGCGCTGAGGCTTCGTCGTATTCCCCGGCGTCGTTCAGATTGGTTGTGTAGCCCTTGCTGTCGGAGCACCAGAACACCACGGCATTGCCCACAAAGCCATGCTTGCGCGTGGCTATGAAGTAGCGCTTGATGGGTTCATCGATCGGCATCAGCCCGTCCGTCTCGCGCGTTCTTCCGCAGCCTCTCGCCGACGGGTCCGCATTTCGGCTGCCGTGAAGTTCACCTGGCCCGAGTCGCCAACGGACTTCCCCGCGACAAGCTTCTTCTTGCCGGGTGTCCCGTGCGTCTTGATGTACTTGTTCGTCGGTTTTTCCATCGCCCCTGCCTCCGTTGATTCACGGACCATAGTCCCGGCACTGTGGTGGCGTCAACACTTTAGTGAACAAATCTTGATGACGGTAAAAATATATTGACACGAGTGCGCCTTTCATGAAATCAACGCCAATATGGATACACAACTACCAAAGCCGGGTGAGCGCCTCATGCTGTGGCGGAAGCGGGAGGGGTTCACGCTGGAACAGGTCGGAGATTCCCTCGACATCACGGGTCAGACCGTGAGCGCCATCGAGAAAGGGCGCGGCTGCCCAAGCCTCCGGTGTGCATTCAAGATCGAGGAATTAGCCAAGATCCCAGCAAAATCATGGCTGGACACAGACACCGCCCCGCAGCCCGCGGCGCCAACAGGAGACGACGATGCCCAAGACGGAACAACACCCGGATGATGTGCTCAGGGACCTCCCGGTCCAACTCACCGAAGAGGACCTGGCTCAGAAGGCGAAGGAGCTCGCAGACGCCGAGCTGAAGGTCGATGCCTTGAAGGAGGAAGCCAAGGGTCTCAACAGCCAGAAGCGGGCTGCAGAGGGCCACAGGCTCGAGCTAGCCCGTATCGTGGAGAGCGGGGTGGAGGAACGGCAGGTGCCTTGTCGGTGGATCGACGACGTCCCGAAGAACTGCAAGCGGCTGGTCAGGCAGGACAACCACGAAGTCGTCGACGAGGAGGCGCTGACGGCTGAGGATCACCAGGGGGACATGGACTACTCGGACGATGAGAACGACCAGAGCGCGCCCCACTGATATGGCCGCCAAACCCGGCTACAAATGCGACCTGTGCCGGCTCGCCCAGACAGCACACGCGGAATCCATTGGCGGCGGATTCGTTTGCGCGGACGGCCGAGTCGCCGAATTCACTCGTAACCAACCCGGTAGCCGCCGCAGCCAGAGCTTTTCAGGGGACGAGGTCATGGTGCTGGACGCCGTGCTCGAGAGGCTCCGCGCTGGTCGAGACGCCGTCAATCTGATCCGCCCCACCCCCGGGCGCGATCTCGCCAAGAACGTGGTTCGGATGGCGAAGCGGCTGAAATCGTCTAAACCATAGCAATTGCGGGTCGGGCGGGGAGGCATCATGAAGACCACTGTTTTGGTGATCGGGGTGGCATTGCACGGATGCACTCCAGGGCACTCTGAGCCGCCTGACGCAACGGTCTCCAGCTATTGGGCGGCGGAGGGCGCCGCCGCTTCAGAGTCGCGGTCGGCTGACGGCGCCCTGATCGTCTCACGCTGGACCACGGGTGACGATGCCGGAGGCGATCCTCTGGACGCCGCCACCCCCGACGCACAGTGGGGTGCGCGGGACTCCGAAACGGTCTGGCGGTACGATGCGGCGGTCGTTGACGCCAACGCCCCTGACGGGTCCACAGGCGCGACGCCCGATGCCGATGCCGCCACATGCGCCAAACGCAACTGGTACCCGGACGCTGACTCGGACGGCTACGGTGACCAATCGCAGGCGCCGATCGTGGCGTGCGAGTCGCCCGGCCCCGGCTTCGTCCCGGAAGGCACACCGGACTGCTACGACGCCAACGCCGACGCGCGACCCGGTCAGACGGCTTGGTTCAGCGACGACCGCGGGGACGGGAGTTTCGACTACAATTGCAATGGCTTAGCTGACCCTGAGAGACCCCAGGTGCTCAGCTGCGGGCTCTGCGATAACCCACCCACGATTTGGGAAGCCGGGCTGAGTTGCGCCGATCCAGGACCGGGCGCCGTTCTTGGAAGCTACGGCTGGGTCCCGTTGTGCGAGGACGCGAGTGTCGTGAACGGTGAGCTCTACTGCGATCCGCCGATCGTGTTGCCTCAACGATGTGGGGGCGTGGGGAGTTGGAAACTGTCGTGTTCCGGGGCGTCGATCTTCATGCAGGCGCGATGCAATTAGCGTCCGACGGATCTTCCGCTCCACAAAAAACGTGCGTCACCCCAAACGCGCACGCGCTTGCATACAAGGGCGACGCGGATTCTTTGGTCGTGGCTCCGACATTTTTCTTGACACCTTTGGGCGTGGTGCCGCAGGGTGTTCATCGTGACTACCAGCAAAAAAGTTCTTCCACCTGCGCCCCGTTGAGGCTAGCTGGTTAGTCACATTTCGGGTGTGTCTCCGGGGCGCGGGTTGGAGATTTGAAACGTGGTAGCCAACCCAGATTTTGGTGAAGTCGACGCGTGCGCTGGCTGGCGGGAAGGTCTCCCCGACTGATGCCACGCATCCGAACCATCAAGCCTGAGTGGCTCGACGATGAGGCTTTGGGGCAATGCTCAGACGCCGCGCGTGTCCTAAGTGTGGGACTGATCTGCATGGCGGACGACCACGGCAACGGCCGAGCCCATCCGCTGCTCATGGGAAGCCGTATTTGGTGCTACGAGGATGACCCCGCGGAGAGTCTCCGCAAGCTCGCGGAGAGTCTCGGCGAACTCGCGGAGATAGGTTACGTCACCCTCTACAGCGTCAAGAAACAGCAATATTTTCATATAACTAACTGGGCCAAGCACCAGCGAATCGACAACGCCGGCAAGCCCCACGTTCCCGGTCCGAGCCAGGCTGACAACACCAGATCCGCCGCCGCGCCGGGCGCCCCTGAGGATCTCGCCGCGAGTTCGCGGAAAGAACCCGAGAGTTCGCGGCTGGACCACGACCCCGACCAAGACCACGAACACGACCTGGGGGAGGGATCCTCCGACGACTCTCCGACCAAGTCCAGTTGGCTCACGGTTGTCCGCCTGTTCACCGAGACCGGTGGTCTGATGCCTGGAATTGTGAACAGCGACAACAAGTTCACGCAGCAGGCTGCTGAGCACGTGTGGAATGCCTGCCAGCACGACCCAGACACCGTCAGAACCGCATGTGAGGCGTGTTGGGAGGCTGGGGAGAAAGGCGACTGGAAACCAACCATCGAGCACCTGAGCAAGCACCTGGCGACGTACCTGGGCGTCGGGGGCGCCGGCGAGGACGACACGCGCCCGGAGCTGGTGGAGTGGGAGCCGCCGCCATGACCGCCGCCACCGGACGAGTCGCCCCGCGCGACACCAAGGCAGAGCTCGCCGTGCTGGGCGGCTGCATGCTCGGGGACCACATCGACCTGATCGGGGACATTCTGACCCCAGACGATTTTTACAGTGACGCGAATGGGCGGGTTTGGAAAGCCATGATGGCGTTGTCCAGCGAGGGTGGCAAAATCGACGACGTCCTGCTGGCGGCGAAACTGAAAGACCACAACGATTTCACGCAGGTGGGTGGGTGGGATTTCATCCTCACCCTGACCGAAACCATCCCGGCTTCCGCCAACGTGGAGCGTCACGCGGCTCGAGTGCGGGACATGGCTAGGATGCGCCGGATGATCGTGGCGGCTCACAAAATCGCGGCGGCTGGCTACGAGCCCTGCGACGACGTGGGCGACTACCTGAACCAGGCTGAGACCCAGATCATGGGTGTCTCCGATAGCGTGGGTCAGTCGCACGCCGTGGCGCTGTTCGATTCCGTGGATGAGGTCGTTGAGCAACTGTGCGACCGAGCGCCTGGAAAGCTGTTGGGCGTGAAGACCGGGATCGACAAACTCGACAAGATGACGACGGGGTGGAACCCGGGCGAGTTGATCATCATTGCGGGTCGCCCCGGCATGGGAAAGACCGCCTTCGCCGAACGCAACTGCCGCGCCGTGGCTCAGGACATGAAGCCGGTGCTCTGGTTCAGTATGGAGATGCCGCGGGCGCAACTCATCTCCCGCCAACTCTCCGGCGGCGCCAAAGTGGATCACCACAAGTTGCGCGCCGGCACCATGTTCGAGTCCGAACGCAACCAAGTGCGGCGCGCTGGTGCGGAACTCAAGAACCTGCCCATCTACATCGACGACAGCCAGGGTGTCACGCTGCTCACCATCAAGCGCGAAGCCCGGAGGCTCATGCGGAAACTGAAGCTGGGCGACGGCGAATACCTGGGGATGATCCTGGTCGACTATATCGGGCTGATGAAGCCGGTCGATAAGAGCGTGAGCCGGGAGCAGCAGGTGTCCGAGATCTCAGCCGGGTTCAAAGGCATGGCAATGGAATTTCACTGCCCAGTCGTCGTCCTCTCGCAGCTCAACCGCGACCTGGAGAAGCGTCCGATCAAACAGCGGCGCCCCCAACTATCTGACCTCCGTGAATCCGGGAGCCTGGAGCAAGACGCCGACACCGTCCTCTTCATCTACCGCGACGAGCTCTACAACAAGAAAACGCCGGACGTCGGGATCGCGGAGTTGATCATCGGCAAGCAACGCAGTGGTCCCATCGGCACCGTGCGCTGCGCCTTCATCAAAGAGTACACGCGCTTCGAAAACCTGGCTGAGGTCGAACAGGGTGAGTTTCCACCGAACTACAACGAGCCGCCAGAGCACAACGACGAGGATCGATATGGCTGATTCAATATTGAAAGAATGGAAACGCTTCGAAAAGGAGGAGGTTGGAATCTCGGGTCCGGACACCTTCATGGCCTTCTGCACCGGCGCCGGTTGTATTCTTGGGATATTGGCCAGGGCGAGGATAGACGGTCAGCAACTAACGTCAGATGAGTACACGTCGATCTTGGATGACATCTGCACCGAACTCGAGGGCGCCGTGGAAGTGATTCGAAATGCTTAGCATCGCCCCCACCAACCCCTTCCGCCGTCGCATGGTCTCTCTGATGCGGAAGGAGTGCTCCGCCCACTTAGCCAAGAGCGGTTCCGCGGCGCCACCCAACTGCACTCTACGCGGACACGCCATGGAAGCCGCGTGCCAGGGCTGCAAGCACAAACTGGAGACCGGCCAACCCTACTGCCGGATCGCCCGGGTGGAGTCGGCGCGATGGTGAGGCGAATCGTTCGTATCTGGCATTCGTGGTTTGGTCACCACCCGGTCGCGCGCTTTGACGACTGGGGCGTTGGCGGCGCTGGTTTCTGTGTCGGTTGCGGGGTTGAATGGGAAGCGGTTCGGTGGCCAACCCGTCCCGCTGCATCACGTACGACGGGGGCACCATGACAGTTTTTTTGCACCCTTCAGGGGTTGATGACTTCGCGCAGTGGGCTCGTGGCGAGGGCTACGATCGGCTAGACACAAAAGGTGGGTATGAGGCGCTGCGGTTGTCGGGTGGCAACGGTCTTTTGATCTTCCATAAAAGCCAACGGTGGGCACATCTCACCATCCCACGCGGAAGGGGAGTTGAACTGGTGACCAAATGGATATCGCAGAAGCTTGCATCCAGTCAGATCGGCAAGTGTCCCTTTCATGCTTATGACGCGGCCGAGGACGACGACCCTTGCGTTATCACTGACGGGAGGCCCGAGTCCAACCGGGTGGAGTGCCCCTCCTGCGGCGCAGAGGGTCCATGGAGCGATTCGCGTGAAGAGGCGATTCTTAAGTGGAACGCCGCCAGTCCGTTTGGAGGGATAAAGCCATGACCCCCATCACCTTCACAGTCCACGCGATCCCCGTAGCGCAACCCCGCCCGCGAGCTGTCGGCATCCGCAACCGTGAGAAGGTTGTGGTCGCCACCCGTATCATCACGGCAGAGGGCAAGCACCCGATCAACGGGTTCAAGAAGACCGTTGTCCAATCGTGCCAGTTGGCGTTCAGGCAGCCACCCCTCGGCGGTCCCCTAGGCATCTCGCTGGTCTTCATATTCCCGAGACCCAAGTCGAAGATCTGGAAGACGAAACCGATGCCGCGGGAGTGGGTGTGCAACTCGAAGAACGACTTCGACAACCTCGCCAAGGGTTTGTGCGACGCCCTGAAGGGGATCCTTTGGCGTGACGATGGACAGATCTCTGATGCACGCCAGCGCCGCCTAGTTGCCGCCGGCGACGAAGCCCCGCATTGTGAAGTGAAGGTCTGGCAACTGAAACCGTACGCGCCTGAGCAGCAGGTGTTGGGAGGTGTGGTGTGAAAACAGTGTTGCAAATATTACGGCTTGGGAGGCGCGTGATTGCGGGTCCTGACCGCTGGAACCAGGGGGATTATGCCCTCGATGAGTCAGGCTTTTCGGTCCCAGACGACGGCGATCGGGCGGTCAGTTTCTGCAGCGTTGGCGTCATCTTTCACGCCGAGAAGGGTCAGCACGTTAATAACCGTGTGCGACGGCTTCTCTGCGTGAACGAACTTGAGAAAACGATATCGTTGCGCGGAACTGCTACGCCGAACCTCACCCGCTTCAACGACAACAGCACCCACCCCATGGTGATCGCTCTGTGGGACGAAACAATTGAGCGTCTGGAGGCTGCCCAATGATCGACTTCCCCGAGCACCACACGCGCCACAGTATTGCGCGTCCAGCGGGCGTCCTAGAAGCTGACGTCGGTTGCTACGCCCCACGCAACGACAAGCCGACCACTGGGTCGTTCAGGACTATCGAGTCCCGTAAGGCTTGGCGCGGCACCGTCCTGGGCGTCGAATACAAAACGGGCAACGGTTGGAACTGGGTGCCGTCGGAGACCAAGGGATTCCGGTTGCGCGACATCAAAGGCGTCGTGTGCCGTGGTCAGGGACGCGTGCCCGGTGGATACCTCGTACGCGTCGAATGCAAGACGTGCGACGTGAGGCAGCCGGCCCCGGTCGCGGTGAGCGCCTATCGAGCCGCGCGTAAAGAAATGTGCATGACGTGCTTCCGAAAGCGCAAGAAGTTCGGCGACGTCCGGACGGCGGAGAATTGGTGATGATGCAACGCTCAATATCGTTCAACCCCGTGATGGTCAGCGCCCTGCTGGATGGTACCAAAACCCAGACCCGTCGCGTCATCAAGCCGCAGCCGCCCGCCATGGTCGGCGAGATTCCTGGGGTGGCGTGGGGCGCTGGCTTTGTTGACGTAGAGTGCCCTTACGGGAAGCGAGGCGAGAGGTTGTGGGTGGCTGAGGATTGGCGAGCGGTGCATGTCAATGCAAGGCTTCGGAAAGGCGATTTCTGGACAGTTCAGTTCAGCGACTTTGCGACTCGCGGCTGCGAATCAATGAGAGACCACCGCATGGGTATTGAAACATGCGGTGGTCCTATGGAAATGGGCGGGATTGGCGATTCATATGGGCCATGGAAGGAGGCTTCCAAAATGCCACATTGGGCGTCTCGCGTCTCGCTGGAAGTGGTCGGCGTGAAGGTCGAGAGGCTTCAGGACATCAGCAAGGAGGACGCGCGTGCGGAGGGCGTACGGCTTGATGGTAAGCCGGATGACTGTGTGAGCCCGCTGCACCAGTATGCATTTCATCAACTGTGGGAAAGCATCTACGAGCCCGACGGCTTTGGCTGGGACACCAACCCCTGGGTCTGGTGCGTAACCTTCAAGGTGATCACGCCATGAAACACCCCTACAAATCCGAAGCCGAACTCTGCGACGCGTTCGTCGAGGCTGTGAAGCTGGACGGGTGGAAGCCCTATCCCGAGTGCGGTGGCTTCGATTTGTTGCTTGTGAAGGATGGGGTTCAGGTTGGCGTCGAAGCCAAGATGAGAGCGAACTGTGACGTGTTGGAGCAGGCGCTTGATGGTTCTATGCAGGCGTTGCCGATGTATGTTGGCGTCCTGGTTCCCACACACAGCCAGAGCTTTGGATCCATTGCGCACCATCTGAAGGTGCACGTCTGGGACCATGGATGGATAATCAACCAAGCCGCAGAGGCTTACCGAGGCCTGAAGTTGAAAGAGTGGTGGAAGCACGGCGATGGAAACGTCTCGCTGCCAGAGGTCGCAATCCAAACCAGCGCCGGCAAGCCAAGCCCCAAGACGATGAGCGCGTGGCGGATCAAAGCGCTGAAGATCTGTCTGCTTTACGAGCGGCAGGGATACCTGACGCGCGCCGACATCGTGGACGGTGGCGTCGATGCCTCCAGGTGGACACGATATTGGATGCAACCCATCGGCACGCTGTCACGCTACAGACAGCGTCCCGTCACGAAGTATGGCGCCAAGGCGGGAAGCGGATTCCCCAGCCATGGCTATGAACCCGAACTCGAAGCGCTGCGCACACTGGAGACCCCATGACCCGCTGGCAAAAAGAGCAGTCCCTGTTCGACCTCATCACGTTGCTAGCCGTCTTCGGGATCTTCGCCTACGTGCTCTGGGTGCGGGTGCAGTGATGGACCGGTATGCGGTCGGCGCCCTTTTGGTGCTGTGGTGTTGGGCTGATATCGACATGTGCGACGACCGCGCGAGTGCGCAACAAATTGACGCGTCGAATGGCGCAGGAGGACGACATGGATCCGAACACAGGCAGGATATTCACGCCGGAAGAACTAAAACCCATGAGCAAGGAACGGCGCCAAAAGCTGGAGCCAATCCCACACAAAGAGTTGGGTTCGGTGCAGTCCATGACAGCCGAACAGCGCATCGAATGGGCGGACAAGCGACGCCGAGCGCGCAACAAACGCAAAGCGGCAAAACGCAAAAACAAACGATAGGAGGAAGCCATGAACGAGAAGGTGGAAAAGAAAAAGCAGCAGGCATTCGTGAAGCTGACGGAGTTGCAACTGGAGGCGGTGAAGGCCAGCGACACGGTGACTTACGAGCTGGCGATAAAGGCGATCGCGGCGCTGACGAGCGGGCCGGACAAGCGACCACCCATCTAACCCGCGAGCAATCGCTGACCCAGATGCTGGTGGGTGAGTCGGGGTTGTCTGGCTCCTGGGATTGGTCGCCGATGCTGCGCGCCATCGGCAACCTGGCAGGGCGCCCGAGTCGGCTGGAGCGAACGATCCGGCGCCACATTCCCAAGATGCACACGGGTCGTTGGGTCCAACCCAGCAAGCCGTGGCTCACCCACCTTGACACAGATTGCCGCACACCAGAGATGTGGCTGATGTCGCGCCCGTGGCAGGGATTCAGGCAGGGGGCATGTTTCAGGATCGTGGCCATGGTACGTCAGTATCTGCGTGGTCGATTACCAAACAGCTGCCGGGGGGAGCCGAATCAGTGGCGTGCGAAGCATCGTCCAAAGCTGCGACGGCGGCTGGTGCGGCTGGGGTGGACGCGGATCGGTTGCGGACGCAAGACGCTTCACAGTTTTTGGAGGACGACATGAGGCAAGCAGCGAAACGAGACCGAGCCCGCCGTGGCTTGTTGCGTGAAGTGGAGGATGCGGAGATGGCGCCGCCGATCCTTGTCGAGACGGTTCCGGCACCCGACTACTCATATCTCGTCGGCAAGACGCCCCGTGAGTTGGACATCTACGGGAACCCCCACGATCTGCCAGGGCTGACGCTAGGGCGCACCTGCCAGTGTGGCTTGGTAGGTCCCGTGTTACCGGGCACGCGCAAGGGGGACCCGTTCGCAGGCGCCCCATGCAAATCGTGCTTGGCATGGTTTGGTCCAGGGGGCGGACTTGCGGGGCAAACGCATCAGAGCTCCGGGCTCATGATCGTTGGCTTCTTGGTGCTGCTGGTCGTCGGGATCATGGTAGCAAGCGCCGAAGATTCACCAGGGCGCGACGTGCCCACGACCGTGGAGTTGGACTGATGGGCTACATAAGAAACAAACGAAGCGCGAACGGGTTTCCGGTGAGGCTGACGGATGTGTATGGGAACGTGCCGGCGTTTCGGGTGGAGGATCCTGGCATCATAAGGGACGGGAAACTCACGTTTGATGATCGGTACGCATGCAGCAATTGCGGCTTTCATGTTTGTGGGTGTGCGGCAAAGGAGGTCAGGCCACGGTTCCCAAAGTGGATGCCCGGAGTCGTCGTCGAGCCTCCAGCCGATGTGCCCTCTGTGGATGAGATTGTCTCTGAAGTCGCGAAGGAAATCCGGAAACACGCATCCCACGACGAGTCCGGTTATTTTCCGGACCGTCGATATGCTGAATCGCGCGGCTGGTCACGCAAGATTATCGACCAGGAAGAAGCGTTCACTAAAGGCGTCTACCACGTCGGACGAAACGGCTACGGGTTGTGGTGCATGGTCGAGATCTATTCGTCGCAACTATTGACCCCGGATGGCGGATGCTCGCTGCGTGCCTGCGTCGACCTAGCGGACAGTCTCACCAAGCGCGAAACCAAGGAACAAGACCCCGAATCCTACGCCCGCGAGCGCGGCTGGGTTTGGCATCCGGAAGCTGAAGGCAGGCTCGGTCGCTGGAGTTGGAGCGACGCCGCCCACGTTTACTGTCACGACGCTGACCGCTGGTTCACTCGCACCGGCACTTGGAACCCTCACGGTAAACACCGAACGAGTTCCTATTATTTAACCATGCGCGAGGCGATCGACGCGGCGGTGGTTGGGGACGCGATGGTGAGACCGGGTGACCCGTCCTTTGAACTCCACGCAGGCTCAGAGAATGGATCCGTGTCTACGCCGGCTGGGCAACCCACCACGGACGAAAGCTATGCGCGGGCGCATGGGTGGGTGTTCAGGCCTGCCGATAAAGACACGATTGGTTGTTGGAGCCTCGGCAAATTTCAGCATGCGTTTGATTGGGCGGATATTGATGGTGGGTGGCTTTTTGCAGTTGATGATTGGCACGCACTAACCGTCGTCGGAACGGACCCCGGCGTCCGTCTTCATTTCAAAACGCTGAGGCAGATTGTTGATCACGTGGCGCAACCATGAGTTGCACATGTGGTGGTTCATATGACGACGGCTGCGGTCTGCCGATTAAGAACACGGACCCACTATGCCCCGTCCACAACTCCCAAAGCCTCGACCGCGGCGTGGACTACGAGAAGATCGAGGCCATCGTGAGGCGGGTTGTGAGGGAGGAAAATGGATTGATCGAGAAAGCGAAGGCTAGGGCGCTGAGGTGACACCTTACTACCAGGACGATTGGGTCACGCTTTACCACGGCACTTGGCAGGACGTGCTCGCGTCGGGCGTGGTGCCAAAAGTGGACGCGGTGATCACGGATCCGCCGTTCAGCGACCGGACGCACAAGGGGCAACTCGGGCGCCGCAAGGAGGCGGCATACACAACAGGCGGTCGCCCAACATTGGCATCGCGTGGCATTGAATACACCCACTGGACTGACGGCGATGTGGAAGATTTTGTGTCAGCGGTATCGCCATTGTGTAAGGGGTGTTTTTGTGCGCTGACGTCGCATGACCTGTGCCGGACGTATGAGCAAGCTCTTGTGGCCGCCGGTCGATACGCCTTCTCGCCCGTGGCATGTGTGCAGATGTATCGCAACGTGAGACTGACTGGCGACGGCCCGTCCAATTGGGCTGATCGGCTGATGGTTGCTCGTCCCACTAGTCTGTCGAAGTGGGGGGCGTTGCCCGGCGCCTATGTTGGCAAACCGTTCGATGATGGACAGAACATGCTGGACCGTTCTCAACGCATCACAGGAGGGAAGCCAATATGGCTCATGCGCGCGATCGTGTCCGATTATTCCCGTGAGGGTGATTTGATCCTGGATCCTTGCGCCGGCCGCGCCACCACTGCGGTCGCTGCAAGGGCGTTGGGGCGACGATGTATTGTAGTCGAACGGGACGAGGCGACTTGTGGGCTTGCCAAGAGGTGGTTGTTGGAGACCGCATCCCAAGGGGACATGTTTCGCCCAGGCAGCCTAGTGGGCGAACAACCGGCGGGGTGGTTCGATTGACACCCTCCTCCCACCTATCCACGGAACACGAGGGCGATCTCACGCTCTACCTCACGCGCGGGCAGTCCATGTACGAGCGGTCTAGCTTCGGCGCCCAGTTGGAACGCGGCAGCATGTACGGGCTCGCGCTGGATGCATCGAAGGTGACGGATCCGATCAATCACCCGTTCCCTGAAGCCGCGATCACCCGGGTACGCAGCAAGCGAGGATGGGCTAAGATCGTGGAGAAGGAAATCGTGTACACCGGGCACCACGAGACCGCGCGCCCGACGTCTGAGGTGCTCAACGGGGACATTCAGGCGCCAGATTCGAAGCTCATGGATAACGTGTACACCGTGACTCGCTACCTGGACGAAGTCGGAAAGCACAGCACGCTTTGTCGCCAAGCGCTGGAGACCTACTACGGCGATCAAGGCGCCCGGTACGCCGGTGGTCAACCCGGGAGGCTGTTCTGTCTCTACATCTACACGGAGGCGGGTCGAGAGATTCTGATCCGGGACATGAAGGAGGCAGCCGCAAGGGAAAAGGCTGGTGCCCCCAGGAGCACGCTAGCCGTTCATCTCAGGCTAGAGAATCACGCCGCCGAGGAATGGGGGCGTACCGTCTTGGCGCCCGTCAACGGGTCCACAGTGAACCGGAAGCCGCATTCTAAGCGCTGGCGCCGGCTCATGCTTCAGGCTTGCGACCGGGAAGCGAGGGTGCTTTTGCTGAACAGCTGCCGCCACTGGAACCGAGCCGTCCAGGTGGTTGGCAAATGAAGCTGTATTGGTCCCCGAAAGACGTCGCCTTGCTCATTGATGAGCGGTTTCCAGCGCTGAGGGAGGTGAAGCGGAAGGGTAAGCGGGTCACGGAACCCCACCCGCGCGCCGGGGAGCTCAACGTCAGGCAGGTTCGCAGATGGCTGCATGCAAACGGCGCGCTGATCAAGAGGAACCCGAAGCTCTGCAAGATCCGCGGCGGCGTCGTGCTGCCCAGCTCCAAGATGCAGGAACTTTGGCCTGAGATGTGGGACAAGTATTGCGCCGACAAGAGCATCTTCGACGACGATGAGGGTCCATGCGGGCATCAGAATAACGTGGGTCTCGTCAATGATCAGCTGTGGTGGTGCACAAACTGCGGCGCCCGCTGTTACGAGGGCAGCAACGATTGGGTGCTCCCAGTGCCTGCGCTACCCAGCTAGAATGCTAGGTCGGTGCTGACACGCTGCGACGGGTGGAAAGAGGAGCATTCCCCGGTCGTCTGCCAATCACGGGAGCCCTTGATGCAGACGGCTCTGACGTGACCGTCCTCGTAGATGCCGGCTTGCTCATACCAGCCGCCGGCTAACAGGAACTGTTGACCAGCTGGCAGGTCTCTGATGTACATGCGCCTCATGATCGGCGTTTCGCTGCGCAACTCGGACAACGCATCTTGTACGTACACCGATCCATTTTCATTGGCTGCCTGGGGTCGATCGCGCGCCCGCATGTGCCGCAAAGGCTCTGCCCACCAAGCCCGTACTTCTCCAGCCAGCGGCTCGCCTCAGCAGCCTCAAACCTGAGAGCCGTGCACCAGCGGACCAGCATCGCGAATCGGACGACGTGTTCGCGGCAGGCGACCAGCTGGCGCCAGAGCCCTTTGGCTTGCGACTGAACCAACCCACGGGCCATGAGGCTCTCCACGGCGGCGGTCTCCCGGGCGTCGACCTCGTACACGATGGGTTGCTTGAACAGCGCCTGGTAGCCGGGTGTGTCGATTACGGGGGGTTCATCCATGGCGCCTCCTAGTTCAGCAGCTGGGCGTTGTCGGACAATTCGACGACAAATCCGTCCACAACTTCGCGGGAAAGCGGGCAGTCTTGGAGGTGGCCGGTGCGCTGATCCACCAATTCGGGGAATCGAAGCATGGTGCGTTGAATAGCAGCCCAGACGAAGCGGGACCGCTCTCGATATGTGGGTGTGCGGGGCATCATGGTTGGAGAATGGCACGTACTACAACGGGAGTCATCTTTTTGGTTGGATATTCGTAGGACATCGCGTATCACTAGGGAATGATCAAACTGCTCAAGTCCGTGCGCTTTGAAAAGTATGAATGGGATCTCGTCGAGGCAGAGGCGGCTCGCATCGGGTTGCCGGCCACGACGTTCGTGAGGCTGTTCGTGGTCGCGGGGATGGCTCCTGATGGGCTGGATGGGCTGGATGACAAGGTGGAGAAGGCGCGGCGGTACTTCGGGAAGGGGAAGGGGGCCGCGGATGAGTCGTAACTGGGTGTTGTGGGCGGCCGTCTGCATGTGGGTGGGTCACGCTTGGCCGAGAGACGGCGGACTCTGTTGGGCCTGCGCTGCTCCGCCCAAGGAGAGACCATGATTGAGCGGCTCGTGTACGCCACGATACTGCTGGTCGCCCTGTGGGGTGCGTACCAGTGGCACACCCGTGACCGGGATTGTGACATAGGGTGGACGGTTGGGGAGGTGTGCCGGTGAGAAAGATAGACGACAAGTTCTGCGGGAACTGCAACGACCCTGCCAAGCCACCCTGTGACGACTGTGTGCGGGCGTACCATGCCAAGTGGAAGCGCGAGGACGGAAGGCCAACAGAGCTACAGCAAGCTACGGACCGCATGATTGCCGCGGCCCGGGACGTTCTGAAGGCTGCCGGCATCGCGGTCGAGCTAGAGCGTAGGCATGGGGGGAACCAATGAGCCACACCGAGGATTGCCATAGCGGTTGGACGGTTGGGGAGGTGTGCAAGTGATTGCGCGCTGCAATTGCGGACTTGGGGGCACGTGTCTTGTGCACCCAGTCACTTGCCCTGCAGCGAAAGGGGAACCAATGAGCAAGCAAGAGGACATCTACTACGTCGAAACGAAGGCCAACTGCGCTGAGCGAGAGGCTCTAGAAGCCGCCAAAGATGCCGTGATTGCTGCGCTGCGGGAGCACCTAAGGAACCGCGCAGATGGGGGGCCCGTTACCGACGCCCTGGCCAATCTAGACAGCCTCCTGTCACCCCTACCCAGTGATGAGACGCTGGAGCAGTGGTGGGATGACATCCGGGTAACTGGCGTCATGAGCCCGGTCACACTGTTCGCAGCCCGCCTTTTGCAATGGGTAGCAGAGCAGGGCAACAAGGCGGGCGACGGCAACGGTTCCGGCCATGTCTACCTCGATGCAACAGCGTATCCGACAGGCGGCTACGTCATGTCAGACTGGCTGGGGGACTGGGCAGCCGAGCTACTAGCACGCCATGGTGATGGGCAATGAGAGGCTTTCCTGACCGCGACAACTGCTGTTATTGCAACCTGCCCATGCGGGACGAGGGCATGCCTTCCAGGCCGTGTAGGGGCCAAGACCAGGGGTCGTGCAGGACGGCCGCTGAAACCGTGGGTTGGTTGCGTCAGAAGTTCGCGCCCAAAGCACGCCACGAGCCACCACATGGAGGGGAGTAGGATGGGAGAGCGCGATATTCCAGAGGCGGAGAAGCTAAGGCGGGAGGCGTTTGGACATCTGCGGCATGCCCGTGACCACCGCGACAAGGCGGACTGGTACGAGGAGCGGGAGGCGTTTGTGATGGCGATAGATTCGCTGATAGGCGCCGTGCAATGCCTAACTGAGTGGTCAACGCATTCACACCCAGATGCACCACCAGACACGGCATTGCGCGATGTGTCCAAGCACCCACAAGAGGGGGAGTAGATGACCGACGATAACCCCAGCATATGCGACGAGTGCGGCGACGCCATTGACGAGGACGACGGCGACACCTGCGAGTGCGGGGCGCACTGCTGCTACGAGTGCCTGTCCGAGGGCGGGTTGCACAAGTGCGAACAGCCAGCCGACAGTGGAGCGACACCATGAGCACAGGGCAATGCTGGCACTGCGGGGGCGCTCACCGCTCATCCGACCACGAGGAAATCACAGGCGAGTCGCTGCCCAAGCCATCACCCAGTGAGCAGAAGACCGAGCCCCCCGATAGCGTACCTACCCCGGAGCCTTGTGGTGACATGGAGGTGAAGGAGCCCACGGAGTTTGAGCCCGCCACACTGGAGGACGCCGTTGCGCTTTTGCGCGCCACCAAGCGATTTATGGGCATAGCTCTTATCGGCGAACGCAACGCCCGAGCGCAGTTGCAGAAGGAGTTAGACTGGGTGTTCAAGCAGATGGGGGATGCACACAAGCTCCACGGGCTGCAGGCAGATGGGCTGGAGGAAGCATCGCGCCATCCAGCGGACACGGCGGCAAGGGAGGCGTTCGTGTTGCGTCACACGGTTGAAGCCCTCGGCACTCTGATAGAAATCGGTAAAGACCTGAGCTATTTCGACGATGACTTGCGCTGGGTAGCAGAGCAGTTGCGGGAGCCAACACCATGATGGGCGGGCGAGACCACTGCATTGGCGCTGAATGCGCTGGATGCCTGAATCACCCTGACGGGTTACCCCCAGCAACTAACCCAGGTCGCGCGGAGCCCTGCAAGCACAGTTATGTGGGCAAGGATGCGGGTGCTGCCTGTCCGATGTGCCCACCAGACGAGCCTATGCCCAAGACGATGTTCACCATGGACGAGCACACTCACGGCTTGTCAGACCCAGAGTGCCGGTATTGCGGTTGGCCCACGGACTTCCCCACGTGTGACGATTGCCATGGCCCCCACAACCCGCGGGTAGCATGCACTGGCCCAGACAAGCCACCCACCCCAGTAGGTACCAGCCCCACTGACGAGATGACGCTGGAGCAGTTCCACGCCAACCCAGCAGCAGCTATCGAGCGGTCCAAGCACGGTAGGGTGTACATCGAAGGGGGGCGAGTGTTGAGCACGCCAACGATTCCCGAGGACACCCCAGTAGGTACACAGACAGCCACCCAACTGGCTACCGAGCTTCTGGACTGCGTGGCATACGATCACGCCAACTCCCCCGAGAATCTGGATGAGAGTCTTGCGGCCATCCTGCGGTGTTTCACCCAGTACGCACAAGAGCAGGCAACGCAGCACGAAGGCGAGGCACAGGACAGGGTTCGCATCCTCCAGGCACAGCGCGACTCAGCCCAGGATGAGGCCCGCGACTGGAAACGCGATTACCTGGCGCAGAGGGATGCATATTTCAATCAGATAGGCGCCCGTAAGGCAGCGGAGGGGCGGGCCGGGGATGCGTGGGAGACGGTCAAGATGGTGACGCGGCTCAAGTTGGACGCACAAGCCGAGTTGGAGGCGCTGCGGGCGCGGATAGTGGGCACCGGCGACAGGCGGGAGATTGCCGCGGAGACGGTCGCCAACTGGCTTGAGTTGAATGTTCCGGTAATGGCGCGCGATGACGTTATAAACCTGAGGACTCACATCTTGGCGGCACTCGAAATGCACGCGCAAGCCTTATTGGCGCCGGGCGATCGCCACCCCAAAGAAGACGACTTCGGGCACCCGGTATGAGCAATCCCATGAACTTTCCGCCCGGCATTATTCTGGAGCAGCCGTTGCGTCGATCAAAAGACAGGCTTGACTGTGAGCATCCCAGCTTGGCTGATGGCAGCGCGCCGGAGTGTACCTGGAAGATTGGTCCCGACCAAATCTGTGGACATGCTTGGAATAATAGAGCCGAAAGCCTTAGACGTGCCCGAGTCGGCTTCGGTCATCGGCCGACCACCCCAAGACCAGACCCGGATGCCGAGCGCCGCGCGACCATAGACTATATGACAGCGCTCTTTTCTAGGGGGACTTCTGGATCCCAGCATATACAAGGGGGGACACCCCCCAGCGTTACAACAACGAGTCGCTTATGGCGCGGCGCGCTACGATTTACCGTCTGGACGTGCCTTGGCTACTTGCGGTGGTCGACAGACGATCCGGATCTAACAGTGGAGCAATGCAGATGACAATGAAAGGAATCAGTTTCGAGAAGGATGGGATGAGCCTGGTGCTGACCCTGACGGATGGTGGTCTGCGTCTGAAGATGGATTGGGGTCAGGAGAATGAGGCGGCGTTCGAGCTCCCCGCCGAAGACCTCACCCAGTTAGCCAACTTCCTAGCCCCCAAGCCCTACCCCGATGGCGGGTGCGTCCTGTGCCACAAGCCGAAGGATCAGGTCATGGTCGTGGCTGAGGGTGCGACGCCTGGAGCTGGTGTCTGCGACTCGTGTGCCGCCAAGAGCGTGACCGCGGCGCTGGGGTTCGCGAACGAGATGATCGCGAAAGCCAAAATCATGGCTGCCATGGCTGAGGTGAAGGCCAAGAAGGATGCAGCGGACGACGAACCACCTGAGGAGGCGAAATGAGCGGACTGATCCCACCAGAGCACCGGGACGCTGAGGCGAGGCTTGACTGGCTTGACGGCTGGCACGAGGCATCCGGTCTCGGCTTCAAGAGCGATCGGGACCGCGGCAGGGCGGTGAGCTGGGATGACCCCGACGATCTAACCAGGGCGATGATGGAAGAGCGAAAGCCTCGCCGGCTGGCCCACCCAGCGGGTGCCCTGATGGCAGCCGGACGGGCAGCCAGGGAGCGGCATCGGGAGGCGACGGGGTTATGATTCACCATGATTGGAAGCCTGTTGACATGTCGTCGCGGCTCACTTTGGTGTTTGCGCAATTGAACGTGGTTGAGTCGTGGTTCAACTTCGAATTGTACGCGTGTGTCACCCAGAATCGCCACGATGGGAAATGGTATTACTCGCTGGACCTAGGCAAGCCAGATATGCGGGCGCCGTGCAACACGCGGCATTGGGCGATGCTTATGGCTCAGGCAGCGAGAGAGCGTCGTCCTGAGATTGACGACCCGACGGGTGTCCATGCGATGGGTATGGCGCTGTGCGGGATCCGTGACGCGTTGGGTGGCGTCGTTGACTCTCTGGGAGCGTTACATAGAGGGCTGTCTCACCATGGATGACCCAACCTTCCGCCTACTCACGGTCGGAGAAATCAGCGCCTACATGGAGGACATGGTGAAGGGCGGCGGGTTCGCTGCCTTCAAGGTCGAGGCCGATGGCGATGGCGTGGTTCAGCGGGTGCGTATCCGCATGCGCCTGCGAGATGCCGGCAACGAGGTGAGGCGGAAGCTGACGGCCGGGGTTGTGGCAGGGACCTTGCTGCGTCACGGGTCGCCCGATGTCGAGGTGTGCGTGGGCAACAAGCCGCTGTGGATGCGCTCATGAACCGCCGCCACTTCATCAAGCTAGCCAGCGGTCTCTTGGTCGCCGCCCCAGTCGCGATAGCCGTCGAGCCCGTGCGCAGGTTTTGGCAGGTGTCGAGGCGCGCGCCGGTTGGTGGATCGATCGACATCACGTCGAAGCATCCGGGTCCAGAATGGTGGGGCAGCGACGCGCCGAATTTCCTGCAGTTGGACGACCAAGCCATGCTTGACAAGATCAAGGCCGAGTTCACGGCGGCTATGGAACCGCTTTTGAATGCGAAGCCGAGTGGGGTAGTCGTTCGGCGTAGCGGTCACAACAGCCGTATGATCGATATCAAATACACAGTCCAACTTCCTGGACAAATCATCCTGGATGGCTTCGACCATGGATAGGCGCACGTTCATCCGGTCGGCTGGTAGCGGGTTGTTCTTGGCGGCAGCGGTGCCGATTGTGGAGCCGGTCCGAAGGTTCTGGCAGGTGGGGGCGAAGCTGGAGCCGCGGGCGCATTTCGGAGATTGGGAGATCTACGCTGAGAGGATCGCCACCATGGATCCCGACGAGTCGCAGCTCATCCAATGGGCGCGTGTGATTGGGAAAGATCGGTTCAATGGCGAATCAGAGAACGTGTACCGGAGGCGCCTCGTTGTCGCCCTCCAGAAGCCGCCCCCCGGCTCAGAATCGTGGGGCTTCCAGGCTTGAAATGGTGCATGCGAGAGGGACCCGTGCGTGACTGCAACGGATGCGACAGGCGCGCGGTCGTCGAGGACATCGAGCTGGAGCCCGTTGTGGCGAAGAGGGTGAGGCCGAGGATTGTTAGGAGTCAGCGTGCGGATTGAGAGCAAATTCTACGTCAAGGGTCGCGGCTGGGTCGTGACCACTTCAGATGCGCCGCCGACCACTCGGGAACAAGGCATCGTGCTTGGCATCGTCGTCGTTCAGGGCGCGCATCGATGGGAGGTCATCGGCGTTGAGTCGTTTGCCATCAACGCGCCACAGACCAAGATCGGGATCTGTTTGAAGCCGTTGGGTGTGCCAGCGTGCCCTTCGGTGCCTGGGGCGTTGGAGATTGAGGTGGTGGTATGACGGTTGCATACCGGCGCGGTCTGGGCGCGGGGTGGATGCGTCGCGACGTCGACTGTGCTCCCGACGTCGAAATATGGGACCACGAGTCTGGCGCCACTGCCGAGATACGAGGTGCTGACAAGCTGTCCCGCAGGGAGATGGCTCGCCATCGGAAGGCTCTGGAGGACACGGCTATCAACGAGCTTGTTACCGATGCGCGCTCCGCTTGTGGGTGCGAGCAGTGCGTGGGCAGTAAGCCGGTGTACGGCGAAAACATTCGCAGACGGCACGCCGCATGCTGTGTCGAGGACGCTGTAACAGAGTTGCGTCGCCCCGATATGCCGCAATGGATGGTTGATGCGGCTGTCAGCAAGGCCAAGCAGTGACCCGCCCCAGCGCCAGATACCAGCCGCCTGGGTGCGATTGTGGGACATGCACGCGCAATCGTGAGCGGGACGGGTTGGTGCTACTTGGCGTCTGCGATCGGCTGCCTAAGATGATCCCACATGAGGCCCACTGCGTTGAGAAACTGTGGGGCGCTTTCGAGTACGCAGCGTGGGGTAGACCCGGCGGCGTGAGCCTCCGCGACTCCCCATCCATCCGCGAGCACTGCACCTGTGGGGCTTATGATGAGTGATTGGGCGCCAAGCGATTCGTCGCCTCTTGAGGGCCTGGAGGCGCTACTTGGGGCGGAGTGTTCGAAGCCTCG